>Ga0209084_1000269_pt1 | contig 50315 bp, 40 predicted proteins | sample C_130820_MF_Meta_FD_187309 | JGI IMG/M metagenome (GOLD analysis project Ga0209084, IMG submission 187309) | Freshwater microbial communities from Lake Croche, Canada to study carbon cycling - C_130820_MF_MetaG (SPAdes) (version 2) | ecosystem: Environmental > Aquatic > Freshwater > Lake...
CCGGGCCCTGACACTGCTAGCGGGAACCGGCGATATTTCAGTCACGGGGCCGGTAGGGATTTCGCAGACTTTGGCGGCCCTGACGGTGACCAGCGGTGCCACCGTGCTGTTCAGCGGCGCGGTGACGGCGGCAAGCCTCATCCTGACCGCTTCCTCGAGCGCAACTTTTTCGCAGACCCTCACGTTGGGTTCACTGGTTACCACTTCAAACGATGGCGCAGTCACCTTGGCCAACACCACCGATGTTAGCTCGGCGACCACCTTCCTCAACAGCGGAACGTTAACTCTTGGCGCGGTCTCTGGAACCCCAATTCTGACCTTTGCAGGGGGAATCACAGCCTCAGGGAGCGTTTCTAACCCCACCTCGACCTCGGTTGGCGGTACCGTCAGGACAAACTCCAATCCGTTAAGTTTGGGTCCTACGGTGCTCTTGGCCACCTCCCTATTGTCCACCACGAACACTGGGTCGGGGGCAAATCTACAGGTTACCGGTGCCCTGACAGGCGCGTTCAACCTGACTTCGAGTTCCGGCACCGGTAGTACAACCTTTCGGAGCATCCTTGGTAGCTCGGTTGGTCGGCTAGGTACCGGGTTGGGCACAAGCCTCACCCTCGATACCGGCTCACTTGCCGACTTCCAAAGCGATGTCTATTTGGCTCAAAATTTTCTCTCTTCCATTCCTGTTTCGTTTTCCAAAGCCTCGATGCCGTCGGCACCGAGTCAAAGCTTCGATGCCGTCGGGACCGCCAGCTTCAACGCCAGCACCGATCTGACAACGACCAGCTGCTTGGTCGATCTTAAGGCCTCGAACCTGAACTTCACCAACGCCGCCTCGAACCTCAAAGTCGGAGTCGGTGGGGTGAACTTGACCGGAAACTCCGATTTCACCGCGGGAACCCTTACAGGAGCCACTTCAGGAGCGCAGAAAATCACCTTTGCAACCGCCGGGAGCCCGACCACGGTGACCTGGGCCTCCTCGACAACGGTCAACCTTCCCGCTTGGTCGGCGCTTCAGAACCAGATTGAGTTCACCGGCGCGCAAAACACCACCTGGATTACTTCCGGCAAAACCATGAATGACCTATCCTTTGCCAAGTCTGGTACTGCCGTTGCGGTGAGTTTGTCGGGACAGGTGCTGACCACCGAGGGTTCGGTCACCTTGACGTCTGGCACCCTGAACTTGGTCGATACCAGGCTGGTTTTCACCGGTGATGGCCGTGGCCTCACCTTGGCTTCGAGTTCAACCCTCAACCTTTCGACCACGAGCGCCAACGGGGGGGTAGCGAAGGGTCTGTTCTTCAACGCTCCCAACACAACGCAGACTCTGGCCAACAATGGAACCGTAAACCTAACCTCGACCAACCATGCGGCCTCCGCTCAAGTGACGAGCACGGATTCCCCGATGCATTTGGCCGCCTCCACCGTTCAGGCGCGCTGGACCGGCAATGATCTGACCTGGACAGGGGGCGATTTAGCGCTGTCTAGGATTCATTATCAGTACGGTGCAACCCCTGCCAAGGTGCTCTATCAGCAGTCTACGGCGTCGTTTCTCTTCTTTGACGACAGCAATGTTCACCTGCAGAGCCTCAGGATTGCCGGCGCAGTGAACTTTGACGGATTCCCCGGAAGTACCGCGAATAGCAACAGCCTGACCCTTTCGGGAAACTTCGACTTCTCGGCTACCACGGCCCGCCTCAACAACCTGGCTGGTTCCTCCACGAAGTCTACCGTTACCTTCGACAATTCAGCGGCGGTGACGCTGGCCACCAACGGTGTCGGTGCAGGGAAAAACTTCTACCACCTCACTCTCGCCGGTACCGGTGGCGCCCTGGGTGTCACTTTGACAGGGAATCTGGGTGTGGTCGGCAACCTCCGTCAAGCTTCCACAACCTCCTTTGACATCACCGGTCAAGCCGTGCTTGCCTCTGGTGACGTCGAGTTCGTGCCCACCTCTCCAGCGAGCTTCACCTCCTCCAACTCCTCGATCTATTTGGTCCCGACTGCTGCCGTCCAACTGACTACCTCGGCGAGCGCGGTCTTCCACAACCTGGTGGTGCTCGCAAACGGGGGTGCTGTTACCCAGGCTTCAGCCCTCGCAGCCGACAATCTGGCCGCTTTTGCGGGGGTTTGGACTACCGGGGCCCACAGCCTCGCCCTTACCGGTGACTTTGTGTCTTTCGGTGCAGGTTACAAGCCTTATACGATTTCGGGGGTTACCTTTTTCCCGGTCGACGACGGCGAAAAGAACGCCACCCGAACCGTCACAGGGCTCCTCAATTACCCCTACTTTGGTAGTACCCTCCCGGCCGTTGCCACCATGGGCACCCTTCTCGACACCTTTACGGGTAGCGCCCACCTGCTGCATACCTCCGCGCGTACCGACGCACCCGACCCGGCCCTCACAACGGCCAGCTTCCAGCTCGCGGCGGGGGCCGCTTGGTCGGTAGGAGGCAGCTTCTACAACCACGGTTCGGTGATGAATGCTCCGGGTGCCCTGGCCCTCACCCTTCCGGTTCACTGGACTTCCAAGTCACTCACGGCATCGCCTGCAACGGACTGGTTCGGACGGCCCTTCGCGGTCGCCATCGCCACGGGCTCTGGAATGACCATTACCAACATCAACGCTTCCCACCCCATCGGCGCTGCGCAAACTTCGGTCGCAGCCGTGAACGTCGTCACTTCCACCAATTGGGACACCACCCGCCCAACCATCACCTCGGCAGCCACAAGGTTTGACAACCTAGTGGAAGTCACCTTTAGCGAGGTTCTGCAGAATGAACATGGCGAGGCTCAGGCCTCCGTGAACAGCAGCCTTCCTGCCGACAATCTCCGGTTCTCGAAGACGAACTCCCCAGCTTGGACGGGTATTGATGCCAGTACTCTTTGGGACTTTACGGCCGGTACCCCAGGGTCAGCCGGCGAATATGCCACCGTAGCGACGACCAGCGTCAACAAGCCTATCCTCAGTTTTCAAACCAGCGGCACCGGGCTGGGGAAGACATGGAATACCGATGCGACGGGCAGTTCAGGTCTTGGTGCCAACAACGGAATCGGAGGCACGACGAGCACCGATCGAAACGGAACGCACGCGACGCTCATCCCCGACCTGACTTTGGAAAAAGGTAGGCTTTATGACACCTCGGGTAACCCAGTGATCAACTATGACGCCTCCAACTACAACGGCGCCGCGCTATCGACTCGCTTTACCGCAACCACCGACCTTGCCCGTCCGGTCCTCACGACGGTTGTGGTTTCGCAGGCGGCTAAAGCATTTCCCCCAGCGACCCCTCAAGACGGACACAACGGCTTTACGCTCACTTGGTCCGAGCCCGTGAGTCTCGACCCAGAGGTTCTCAACAAAACCATCGCGGCTGGTGCGTTCAACAACCTTTTGGCCCGCAACAGCTTTGGAGACTCCTTCACCACCGACGGCTCGAGTGTCAAAGTGACAGGCTTGTTTGACTACCCCGGTAAACTGTACCGCAGTACCCGCACTTGGGGAGCTGCAAACGGTGGCGCCGACCCGAGCAACGCGCAGAATGACGCCAGCAACCAGAAAACTTCGAACTCCCTGTTCCGCACAACGGCCTACGACCTTTCTGTTTATGTGGCGGGTCACTCGACAGGCACGGGCACCAGTGAGTACTGGGATGGCTTTTGGTACGATGCTGATGACCCGAATGCTAAGGTTTACAGCGTGCCCCCGGCTTACGCTACAAAGGTTCTCGATTCAGCCGGCAATGCAGTGGAAGATACCAACGTGGTGTGGGCGCATCCCGCTGTCGGTACGGACCCGAAAAACACCCGGGCCATCTCACAGACGGGCCAAGGCTGGGAACTCGAGGCTCCCACGTTTGCGCCGTACACGCTCGACACCTACGAAGTCATCCCCAAGGCAAACCTCGATCCCGACAAAATTGACGAAGTGCAGTTTCACGTTTTGGCCAATACGAACCATTCCGGGCAGAATTGGAAGAACGATCCAGTCCATCCGGATAAGACGGATACGTCACACTTTGGGATGCGGGATAGTTCTCTGACCAATTTCCACGCTGGGTTACGCCTCGGCGTGACCACTGAGAACACCTTCGATGGAACGCACAACCTGCCATTCGACTCGGTGGCGCCTTATCTCGACAATACCGGCGTAAGCAACGATTTGTTCAACGGTGGTCCTCCACCCGTGCCAGGCTTCGCCGTGAGCGACGACGGGTACTTTACCTTGAAACTCCAAGGCGTCTCGGACCTCTGGAAGCCCACCGTCAATTACCATTTCACCTACAACCGCTACGAAGGTATGGCCACCAACTTGGCCGGCGGACTGCTCGCATCGACACCCACAACAGGCCTGTTAGCCATCGACCGCACCCTTCCCTACATCACGCTCACCCTGACTGGGCGCAATATGGACCGCATTTATGTTCAGTTTTCCCGCGAAGTCAAAGTCGTCGATCCTCTTGGGTCAGCAAAGTTCGAAAACGTCCTCTCCCTCGCTGGATCCACCAATTCCAAGAATAAGATAACCCGGATGGAGTTCCTTGATGGAACCTCGAAAAAGTTCCAACAGGCCTTTCTCTACCTTTACAAGCCTTTCGACCCCTCCGATTTTGTCACTTCCCGTCTTTCTGCCGGCGTCCTTCCTGGCACGTCAAACCAAGTATCCACCGTGGTGGCCGGAACCAACAACATGGACACCACCGTGACTTACCCTGTGTCTTTCCTGGGAATCGATCTCGCAGAACCTATCTGGGCCACTGACGGCCAGGGCAGCCAAGCGAACATTTCGGGCACCGCCCATGTGGTAGATTCTACAAAAAGCGTCCATGCGTTTGACGGTACGGAACCGCTCACGGCCCGTGACATTGAGCTCCAGGCCAAAGTATGGGGCGGCGACACGACGCCCCTCATGAACCAGTTGCCCCTGAGGTTGTATTTCGACCTCAACGTGCCGAGTTCCCTTGTGGTGAACAAGATTTGGCTCCCTTCGGGTTTGTACTCCACTCTTCGCGACCAGGCTCCTCTGGTTCCAGCCGGCGGCAACGGCGAAACGCGCTACCTCGACCCGTATGTGCAGTCGACCGACGGTTCGCTGAAAAACTTTGTGATTCCCGGGAATGATCCGGAGCTAGTGAACGGGAGTACTCTCGAGTTCCTGTTCAGCTTGGGATCGCTGTATGTGGTTCATGGAACCGATACCAGCGATCCGAGGCAACTCACGGTTTGGAAAGTGCCTCTGAAGGCCATAAAAACGCAAAAAAACGGCATGACCATCCTCAATAACGTCATCGACCCCACCAAAGGTCAGCAAACCCAGGTGTTGTACACGATGAAGAAGTCCGGGGTCATCTCGGTGCAGGTTTTCGCTCTCGACGGTTCCTTGGTGCGAGTTCTGCAGCGAGGACGACAAGCCCCCGGTGAATACAGTATTTACTGGGATGGCAAGAACGCTTCGGGGGAGGTTGTAGCCCGTGGAGTGTATTTCATCCGGGCCATTGCCCCTGAAATTGATGAGACTCGAAACGTGCTGGTGATCAAATAGCTTATGGGTTGAAGACGAGGGTAGGATGAGCGAGGAGAAGGCTACCCACGTCGAGGCCTTCCAGAGTGTTGTCTACCGAGTTGGCCGGAATGAACTCGATAGTCAGCACCGGGGTTCCATCCGTGGGGTCTGTGGTCACAAAGTCAAAACCAACGGGAAGTTCCAAAGTGGTCCAGGAGGACCACTGTGCTGTCCGAGGAAAGAACTTGGAATACGACGCGGTCTTTGACTTCACCTTGGCTTTGAGGACGACTGTCAGCCCCTGAGGGTAGAAACGGTTGGGAGCATGGGAGGCTCCGGAAGCCCCAAACTGGTCGGCACTCGCATCATCGCAAACCCGCACCTTTAAGGTATAGGCGCCGACATCTGACCCAGGCAAGAGGGGCAAAGACGCGCCGGCCGCTGAACTCAGGGAGGGGAAGGTAGCCATAACGCCCAAATCCTTGTCGGACTGAAGTAGCCTTATATTGTCGATGATGGCTTTATTGGCAATCGTATCGCTGGGGTTCGAGGGACCAAAGTTCAAGACCCGGGCCGGCTTCGTGGAATCGACGGTGAACGTTCGAGACACCTTGATTCGGGTCACTTGGTCGGTGGGAGTATCGGTAAAGTACCATCGGCCGTCTCCCTGGGCGTCGACCACCGAAGCGAGCAAATCCGTGCTGTTTGCCATCAAAAACAGATCGAACGAAGGACCAATTGTCAGATTGATAAAGTCAAACCGTATCCGATAGGCTGAGGGTTGCCACAACGAACCTAAGGCCTGATCGAGACTCAATTGGAGTTGATTGCCGCTGGCGTTTGCATCCCACCAGAGCGCCCTATGATCCATGGTCCTCGCTTCACCAGTAAGGGTTACCGAGCCAAGGGTCTTGAGGGCAGTGCCAAACAAAATTTCGGATGTGCCACTGAAAACTCTCAAAGCCCAAAAGCTCCGCTTGAAACTAGTATCGCCGTCCGCTTCTTCCTCAAAGTCGCCGTCGGGGATAAGGTTCTTGATTTCCAGCCGGTAAGCCGGATAGGTCACCGGGTTCGCGGGGTCGGTGGTGTCTAGGAAGCTTTTCACAACCCCTGCTTCCGTAGGGAGTTCCCACGACATGTAGCTGGTTGTGGTGGTCAGCTTCCATTTGTCTGCAGACTCAAAGGGGTAGTTGGCAAGGAGATTCTTACCCCGGTAGTCGGCAAAATAGTCCTTGTCGAGGCCCAGAAAATGAGCAATTTCCGTACAAGAGCTCAAAAGAAGCGGAAACATCAGGACCAGCCACACGAGTCGGCGCATACCGAAAGTATATCGCATTGGTCCGGTGGAGCCCACCTAGAGCCGGTCGCCCAGCAGGCTCTCTCCAGAAGGGAGGTTTTCCCACGCCGGTAGTACAGGGCCCCGGGACCTTCTTTCGCGAGCCACCTGGTCCCAAAGTCTGGCAAGTTCGGCCGTTCCCGGCTGACCAGGAGCGGCGGGACGCAAGGTTCGGGCCGAAGTCCACCAAAGGGTGGACAGTTCAGCCAAATCGAGATCAAAGTGGAGCGAGAGGTTGCGGAACTCGGTCAGTCGCTCTGCCACCTCTTGGCCGATCACCGTGGAAGCTTCTTCTGTCATCACTTGCAACCAGCGCCCTTGAAAGGCAAGGGCTTGATTGGGCGTGAGAGTCCAGGCTCGGTTAGTTCCCCTCGGCCCAAACTGAAAAACCTGACCGGGCCAGGCCGCTGCGCTTTGACTGCCCTGCAAAATCACCAACCCCTCTCGGCAGGTAACCAGCACCTGGAAATCGGGACTAACCGTCACCGTGAAGGCGCCCCCCGGTGAGGTGAGGGTTCCTGAAGGGGTCATCACCACAACGCAGTTCTGCGGCAAGGGTGGCACAAAAAAACTGGCTTGTCCGGTGTAGAGACGAAACCTTGCCTCCATCGAGGAACCCGGGTTCGGCTGTTCCAAAAGAAAATGGGCAGAGGGACCAAGGCGCACAATTCCGTCGGTAATGAGCGGGGTACGTAGACTGAGCTCAAACTCGCTGCCGGGCGTGCTTACCAGCCAGTTCCCGGCGGGGATCGGGTCCTTCGGCGCAAGGGGGCGGTCCTGACCCGTCAGGATACCGGTCCCTTGGGCATACAAGACGGTGAGCTCTAGGTGAGTCTGCTGATCCAGGCTGGGTATTCCGGTCAGTTGCGCCGGTGTGAGGTTCTCATCATTGGGCGTTGGTTTTGCTTCCTCCACAAGTTCCGGTTCGGAGCAGGAGACAATGACAACGACCAGCGCCAACAGTGCCCAACCGGCCTGGGGCCGCTTCATGAGTGGCTTGCGCTTTCCCGTGCCCAAAGACCGGCAAGCTCGATGACGACATTGCTCGCGCGCACCATCGCCTCAAGCGCCACCCACTCAGTTCGGCTGTGGTAGTTCATTCCACCGGTAAAAATGTTGGGCGTCGGGAGGCCCAATTCGGTCAGACGGGCCCCGTCGGTTCCCCCCCGGATGGCTTTCGCTCGGGGTTCCATTCCTGTGGCGCGGATGGCCTGCTCCAGAAGTTCCAGCACGCGGGGATGCTCATCGAGTTTCGACTTCATGTTCAAGTACTGTACTGTGCTTTCCACGGCGACATGGCCCCCCGGGAAAGCCGCTTCCACCGCTTTTGCGTAGGCGTGCAGCGAGGCCAACCGTCGCTCATTCTGCGCCGCGTCAAAGTCGCGCAGGTAGACTTCCACCGTTGCCGTCTCTATTCCGGCTTGCACATCGTTGGCCCAAAGGTAGCCGAAACGGCCGTCGGTGGCTTCCGGACTTTCGCTTCGTGGCAACAAGTTGAGGAAAGCAGCGACCATACTCACCGCATTGACCATTTTCCCCCGCGCGGTCCCAGGATGATAGGAAAGGCCGGTGAAACTGACCTTCGCATGGTAGGCGTTAACGCACTCGTACTCAAGTGTGCCTTCTTCATCGCCATCAAGGGTATAGGCAAACTTACTTCGAACCTTGTCAAACGGAAAATCCTCGACTCCGCGCCCGACTTCTTCGTCGCTGGTAAAAATCAATTCAAGCGCGGAATGCGGCAGCTCCGGATGGGCCTTCAGATACGCAACCGCAGAAATAATTTCCGAGATGCCGGCCTTATCGTCAGCGCTAAGCAAAGTCGAGCCATCGGAGGTGACAATGGTTGTTCCCACATACTTCAAGAGGGCAGGATTGTCAGAAGGATCGAGAACCGGGCCCGCCGGTAGGTGGATCGCCTTGCCGTCGTAATGGGCATGAATCAAGGGCTTCACGCCTTCACCAGGGGCATCCAAAGCGGAGTCGACGTGGGCGAGAAATGCCACCGAAGGAGCCCCTTCCGCTCCCGGGCTGGCGGGCAGGGTGGCCAGCACATAACCCTTTGGGTGGGTCTGTACCTTCGATAGGCCGAGCTCATCGAGTTCGGTTTTCAAGAGGTTGAGCAGATCCCATTGTCGGGCCGTAGAAGGCTTAGTGGTGGAAACGCGATCGGAGGTGGTATAGATTCTCACGTAGCGCTGGAAGCGGTCCAGAAGATCGGCTGCTAAGACCTCATTCCTTGAACTTTTCATCCCGCCAGTTTACGCTCCAGCCACCGATGATGTCAAACTCGCTGCGTCCGTTGGCTGGCTTCTGGTCGGTTTCAGGAGAATTGCGGGCCGTCTATTGGGGGGCTACTGGCGCAGTGCCGGCTCCCCTGCCTGCAGGATCTCGTCAACCCGGCCGCTTGGTCAAACTCACCCTAGACCAGTTGCCTGGAGTTTCGCCCCCGAGCCTCCCAGGCTGGGTCTTCTTGTTTTCCCCTCCCAAAGTTGCCAAGAAATGGTCCAAACGCCGGCGCAAAAAGAGGGAGGTCGCTGCGGTTTCCACAGCAAGGACAGACGCTCCAGCCACGGCTCCCACGTTGGCCAACGATTCCTATGCGCGCAGGTTCCTACCGGCGCGTTTTGTACACGACCAGTTTGTTTTCACCTCGATGCCTACCTGGATTGTCACCCCTAAAGTGAGCCCCGAGGAAAATCCCCAAGGCTGGCTTTCTCTGGTTGACGAAACCAGCCTTGCCAGCCTGTTTCTGGTGAGAATTCCACCCCGCCGGGGAAAACTTCCCGGAGCGGGCTGGCGCAATATCCTGAGTTTCGTCCTGAAGCAGAACTGGAAGGCAAAACTGGTTCCCATCCCTGCTTTGCCCACCCCCGAAGTCCTTGCCGCTTCTGTGGCTTGGGAGTTCCGGGTGGATGCCGGACCTACCGAAACCGAGCAGGCGACCTGGGACCTGCAAGTCCTAGCCTCACAAGGGCTGTTCAGCTCCTGGGTGGGTCGAACCTGTGACCCGTGGGAGGCGACAGCCCTGTTGCGCTGGCTTCGACCCGGCGTGGTTGCCCCTGCCTTAACCGACACCCTGGACTGGAGACTGCTTCTCACCCACCTTCCGGCTGCCGATGCACGCCTTGTTGTCCAGAATGTGTTGATTCCCGCCTCGGGGAGCGCTGCCACCGTGGCCAATTTGTTCTTTGACCTTGGAGCCGACGGTAAGGCCCGAGCGCGCAAGGATTTGCCTTTGGCTTGGCTGAGCACCCTTTTTCCTCGCAGGCAGTGGTTGGACATCGAGCGTGCGGCGCGCAACCTGCCCGCTGGAGACCCGCAGCAACGGCGCCTCGAGCTGCTGGACGATGTTGAGGTCAAGCTGGCCTCTGGCTCGCTCTTGTGGTCTGACACGGCGCTATCACTTTGGGAGTCCGGTTACCGCCAGCCACGACGGGAAGCTCTCCTGCGAAAATTGGGTGAACTGTCGCTCAGATTTGACTGGGCTGCGTGGTACCAGAACTCCTCGTTGGTGCTGGAGGGAGTTCTGCGCAACCTAGATGTCACCGACGCGGCCCTTTGTCTGGCAAAATCTCCAGATGCCCGCTGGCGCCGTTACGTGACCAAGCGGCGCGAGCAGGAACTCCGGGAAGAAGCCGAGTTCTGTAGGCTCTGGCGGGCGAGGGGCGAACTCTCCGTTGAACGCGAACTAGATGCCTGGCAATCGTTCTTGGAATTGACCCGCCACCTCGTCAAAAAGCTCAAATCTCCTCAATACCGATGACCGTTGCTTGAGCCCAATTTGACGTTTCGTTATTCCTTCTTTCTCGTTCCGGTAGTAACTTGTCGCAGAGGTTTTCATGAATAGGGTTCTTCGTTCTTTGATTCTTAGCGCTTTTGTTGGTGTGGCCGTTGGTGCCACCCCTCTTGTTGACGGAAAAATTGAAAAGGGAGAGTATGCGTCGTCCAAATCCGTGCTCGACGGTGCTTCGACACTTTACTTCTCGTCCGATGGCTCTGGAGGACTTTTTGTCGCACTAGAGACCAAGACCCTAGGCTGGGCTGGTATTGGGTTGGGCTCGAGGCGAATGGATGGGGCCCGCATCTACATGGGTTTTGTGAAAGACCAGACCCCGGTGTTTTCGGAGCAACTTGGCAGCGGCCATAGGCATAATCCGGTAAAAGACAAAACGGCCGACAAAAGCATTGTTGCCCAAAATGGTAGCCAGAACGTGTTGGAGTTTCACCTTCCCGCCGACAAACTTCCCTTTAAGGGCAAGGCCGTGAACTACATTGCTGCCTTCGCCGCAGCCTCAGATCTGTCGTCCTACCACGAGGACAACTTCGACAGCGGCACCTTCACCCTGCCCTAAAAGCGGTGTAGAATTATTGCGGAGGCACTCATGCTCAAAAAGGTCTTCATTGATGGGATGTCGTGCGGCCATTGCGCCGCGCGGATAGAAAAATCCCTCTCCGAGCTCGACGGTGTTGTCAAAGTCAAGGTTAACCTGACCGGCAAGTTCGCAGAGCTCGATACGACCAAGGATCTCGAAGAAGCGAAAGTTCTGGCTGCCATTGATGGAGCCGGGTACTCTCTCGTCAAGATCGGTTGACGCCCCCTTTTTTGGTGTTTCCTGCAGAGCAGGGAGCACCACAAGGCCTGTTTCAAGTTTTCGAGGGCCCCGAACGGGTCTTCGCGGGACCTTACCTTCAAGAGGCCGAAGAGTGGGCCCTTTCGACCGGGGGCTTTCTGGCCGGTGGTTTGAGGTATGGCCGCGCCGAGGAATCGGCTTCGGGTTGGTGGGGCGTTTTTTCCCGGCCCACGCTGTTGACGCGGCAGGAGGTTCTAGCCCTTGCCGGTGAGCTTCCTTTGGTTTCTGCGCTCGAACCCGAATGGACCCCCGAAGACCACGCCAACGCCTTTCGGGGCGTGAGGGAAGCTCTGTCACGGGGCAATAGCTACCAAGTCAACATCACCTTTCCCCTCACCGGGAGATTGATCACGGGCAGTGATTTCACCTGGCAAGCAGCTCTTCGATTATGGCTCGAGATCCTGGCGCCATCGGGGAACACGACTCTCGGCCAAGGCCGCGAGGGAGTTTTTGCCCATCTGGGTGCTGAGCTCATTGTTTCCTTGTCTCCCGAGTTATTCTTTCAAAAAAATGGCGAGCAGGTGACCTCTCGGCCCATGAAAGGTACCTCCAGGCGGGGACAGACCTCAAAAGAGGATCTCGAACTTCGGGAAGCCCTGGTGCAAAGTCCTAAAGACAGGGCAGAGAATCTCATGATCACCGACATGATTCGTAACGACCTCGGCCGTGTGGCGGGAGCCAGTCGGGTTGAGGTACCCCGCCTTTTTGAGGCCGAGGCCTACCCGACGGTTTGGCAGTTGACGAGCACAGTGACGGCCACGCTGGCCCCAGAAACTCAGCTGGCGCCCCTGATGGCCGCGCTGTTTCCCTGCGCCTCCATTACCGGAGCCCCTAAACTACGCACGCAAGAGCTCCTGGAGCAACTCGAGGGCACACCTAGAGGCTGGTATACCGGGACCCTTGGTTGGGCCTACGGCGACAAAGCCCATTTCAATGTGCTCATCCGAACTTTGGTTTTTCCTGATGCTGAAAGGCCCGAGTTCCGTCTCGGGGTTGGGGGAGGCATTGTGTGGGACAGTATTGCGCAGGACGAATACCAAGAGGCTCTTGCCAAGAGCCTTTTTTTGGCACGGGCGCAACGCAACTTCGACCTGTTCGAGACCTTGTTGTGGGAACCCGAAGGCGGTTGGCTTTTGCTCGATTTGCATTGGGCCCGTGTGGCCGAGAGTGCCCGGGTTTTTGGCACGACAGCGTTGCGCAGCGAGTTCACGGAGGCCCTCGAGGCTGCGGTTTCAGCTGCTCTGGCAGCTACAGAAGTGGGAAACGTGCCACTCAAAGTGAAAGTGGCACTTTTGCCAAATGGCCGGTGGCAGGCCGAAGCACAACCGGCCGGGGTTTGGCCCGACGAACTCACTTGGGCGCTGTCGGCGGGTCCATTGACGGAGGATTTGCTTCTCTTTCGTCAGCACAAAACCAGTGACCGGGGGGTGTATCAGTCGGGCCTCGTCGAAGGGGTTGATCAGACCGTTTTTTGGAACCCCAGGGGTGAGTTGACCGAAACCCAGTCCATGAATCTCGCCGTGAAGTTAGGTGGTGAATGGCTTACCCCTCCCCTTTCGTCGGGACTGCTTCCGGGTACCTATCGTGCGCACCTGCTTGAGAAAGGTCTGCTCCGCGAACAAGTGCTTTTCGTTGCCGATTTGGAAAAGGGACAGGAACTCGCCTTCTTCAATTCGGTGCGACGCTGGAAAAAAGGAAAGCCGCTCAGGCCCACCTTGCGGTGAGTCTGAAGCGGCAAATCGGGCAAGTTCCCCTCCCAGTAATGGGGATGGGCCAAGCTAACATGTTGCCTCGTTTTTTGCCAGAGAAATCCTGACAAAAGCACAAGCGAAACCCCAGTTTTTCTCGTCTGAATGGACGGAGGAACTGCATGAAAAAATCCATATTGAGGTGCACCGTTGTGCTCATGATTCTCGCTTTCTGGGGGTGCCAGGCCCCGGTGTCTCCCTCGACTGCGCCCGAGGAGTTTTTCACTGGTGACCATCTAGCAGGTGGTGAGCTGTCTATCGACTGGAAGGAGGATGGCAGCAAGAGCCAACTCGGACCGACCATCACTGGACTCTCCGACGTGTTCCAATTGGTGGGGTTTTCGGGAACAACGGCTACTTCGCGCACTTTGAAGCCCGGCGTGACCAACATTCTTAGTCTGGCGTCTGGTTCTTGGCGCATCATAGTCCTAGCGGGTCTCAGGCGGTCATCCACGTCAACAACGGTGTTCCTGGTGGGAGCAACGAACCAAGACAATGTCGTGATCACCGACGGTACCAGAACCTCCTTGAATCTGGTCCTTCGTTCCATCGACACAACCTTTGATGTGACCGGAAGCGGCATCTGGAATGACACCCTCACGGTGAAAGCCACCGGCAAGTCCCGGTGCCCCGTCGTCGGTGTCTATCTCAACGACACGGCTGCCGACAAACATCCGCGTTTCCGCTCGCTCGAGCTTTGGGCTGGTTATAAAGACGCCACGGTGACGGGTACTCCGGTTGATTGGAGTGCCGAAGCGGTGGGAAAAGTCCCCGAAGGTGCAACCGACGTCTACGCCTGGTTGGTGGGCCCACAAATGTGTCTGCTCAATGGTGCCTCCTCGTGGGTTCCTGCGGCCGGTTTGCTCGATTTTTCGTGGGAATGGATCAACCGGGCCGATATGCTCGATACCCACCCCTTGGCGGGATTCTCCGAGCGACACGTGGCCGCCCAACCACCCCCGACCGGCCTGAACATTACCCTCGCTTGGGAATGAAGCGCTCGAGGGCCGCCAAGGGCTCCAGACCGTTGAGAACGCCCAGGAGCACCGTCAGGAATAGGGGAGGGAATCTCCCGTTGGACATGCGAACCAAGTTTCGCAAGGGCATTTCGTTCATCATGTTCTCCATCATCAGCGCCGTGGCCGACCCAGGCTCGTAGTTTCCGAAGGCCTTGGAAAATTGCCCTAGCACCGCTTGAACTACAATACTTCCTACCGGGTGGTCGACAAGCGAGCCCAAAGTGGTGTTGGCGTCAAAGTTGCGTTTTGGCGCCTGTGCTGAGGTCACCTTGATGAAGGCGCTCGATCTCAAGTCGCGGCTCGATGAGCCCACCGCAACTTCAAAGTCACCTGTCTCGACAACCCAGCGCCCTTCGTCCACTGACCAGAACGCAAAAGCGCGGCTCTCAAGGGTGAACTCCACGGTCTGAGTCTCACCCGGTGCCAGAAAGACCTTGGCGAAGCCCTTGAGTTCCCTTACCGGCCGCAGTACCGAGGCTACTAGGTCTGTGATATAAAGCTGAACAACCTCGGCGCCTGATACCTTCCCGCTGTTGGTGACAGCCACTGTTGCAGTCACTGGCTGGTTTTCCGAAACGGCCAACCGCTCCATCGTCAATGCGCCGTAGGAGAACTCGGTGTAACTCAATCCATGGCCGAACGGGAACAAAGGCGCAATCCGGGCCGCATCGTGGTGCCGGTAACCGACAAAGATCCCTTCGCGGTATTCCACCCTTTTTCCGTCGCCCGGAAAGTTCAGAAAGCACGCTGTGTCTTCCAGACGGTGAGGGAAGCTTTCGGCGAGCTTCCCGGAAGGGTTAGCCTTTCCAAACAGAAGATTCACGACCGCTGCACCCCAACCCTGGCCGCCAAGATAGCCTTCTAGAACGGCGGGTACACGGTCTAGCCACGGCATTTCCACCGGCGAGCCATTACTCAGAACTACCACCACATTTTTCTGCACCTTCAATACGGCTTCCAAGAGAGCAAGGTGACCCGAAGGAATACCTAGATGCTTACGGTCGAAGCCTTCACTTTCCAGTGGATCGGTGAGGCCGATGAAGACCACAGCCTGCTGCGCGGCCCCGGCCACGACCACGGCTTCGGCAATGAGGGTGTTATCCGCCGCTTCGGCATGGATGACGTAGCCGGGGGCATAAGTGATTTCAGTGCCGGGTAGGGCACGAGCCTGTTCCACGGCATCGTCCAGTTTTGTGGGAACGATGTGGCTGCTTCCACCGCCTTGGTAACGGGGTTCTCGGGCAAAGGCGCCGATAAATGCCACCCGGCCGCCCGCAAGGGGGAGGTGCCCCCCGTCGTTCTTCATTAAAACCATGCTTTCGGTAGCAACGCGCCTGGCTAAAACGTGGTGGGCCTCTTGGTCGTACGCAGCGTTGGTGTCAAGGTTTTCCAACACCCTCAGGGAAACCTTCAATACCCGTCCTACCGCCCGGTCAAGGTCGTCCAGGGCCAGTTTGCCGCTTTTGACGGCCTTAAGGATCTCGGCATCGGTGATTCCACCGTTGCCAGGCATCTCAAAGTCTTCACCGGCTTTGATTCCCTCCACGCGGTCGTTGCAGGCACCCCAGTCGGTGACAACGAGACCCGTATGACCCCACTCCTGTCTCAGTATCTGGCTGAGCAGCCACTTGTTTTCCGAGGCGTAGACTCCGTTGATGCGGTTGTACGACGACATCACCGTCCAAGGTTGGGCGCCCTTCACGGCGGTTTCGAAGGCTGGGAGATAAATCTCCCGCAACGTGCGTTCATCGACAATCGCATCGATAGTCATACGCAGTTTTTCCTGGTTGTTGACCGCAAAATGCTTGAGAGAGGCACCTACACCCTGCGACTGGACACCACGAATATGGTGTTTGGCCATTTCACCTGCCAGGAAAGGGTCTTCCGAAAGATACTCGAAGTTTCGGCCGCATAGGGGGCTACGCTTGATGTTGACGGCCGGGCCAAGGATGACGCCCACCTGATTGGCTTTCGACTCCTTGCCGAGGGCTTGTCCGACCTCTTCGATCAACGACCGGTTCCAGGTGGAGGCAAGGCCCACGCCTGAGGGAAAGCAGGTGGAGGGAACGCTGTCGAGCAGTCCGACGCCCTCGCCCGCGATCTGTTTGCGCAGGCCATGGGGTCCATCGGTCATCATCCAAGACTCAAGACCAAGGCGAGTTACCGCCTTGGTGGTCCAGAAATCCTTACCGGAGCAAAGCACGGCTTTCTCCTCGAGAGTGAGCTCCTTGAGCAGTTGGTCTGCAGACAGTTTCATCGACCTCCGCTCCTCTAATACCCTAAAACTCAGCTGGAAGGTTCAGCCCCAGTCCAAGCCACCGGTCTGGTATTCGGTCACCCTAGTCTCAAAAAAGTTCTTCTCTTTCGAGAGGTCGGTAGACTGGCTCATCCATGGGAAGGGATTCTCGGTATCGTAAACCTTGCTCAGTCCGATGCGCTCGAGGCGGCGGTCGGCAACGTGCTCCACATAGTCACAGAACTGCTCGCTGTTGATGCCCAAAATGCCACCTGGGCAAGCATCTCGAGCGTAGGTCTTTTCGAGCTCCACCGCTTTCTTGATGAGACGGACCAATTCTTCCTTGAAGGCAGGCGTCCACACCTGAGGAAACTCGGCAACTACGGTGGTGATCAAGTCGCAACCGAAGTTGAGATGGATGGACTCATCGCGCATGATGTACTCAAACTGCTCACCGATGCCAATCATTTTTCTCTGGCGCTTCATGGCGAGCATCATGGCAAAGCCGGCGTAGAAGAAAATTCCTTCCATGATGACATAGTAGCCTACCAGGTCATGCACGAAGGCTTGGATGTTTCCATCCCCTACGGTGCTGAAATTAGGGTCGAAAACGCTCTTGGTGAGTTCCACGACAAAATCGTCCTTGGCCTTAATTGATGGGATGGACTGGTACATCGTGTAAATCTGCTCCGGGTCGAGACCCAGCGAATCGCAGCAGTAAATGAAGGTATCGGTATGAATGGCCTCTTCGTAGGCTTGCCTCAGCATAAACTGCCGGCATTCAGGGTTGGTCACGTGGTTATAAGCCGCCAGAACGATGTTGTTTGCGGTCAGGCTCTCGGCGGTGCTGAAAAAGCCCAAGTTCCACAGGATCAAGCGACGTTCCTCAGGGGTCAGGGCGCCCTGATTCTTCCACTGTTCAATGTCGTCCTGCATGGGAATTTCTTCAGGAACCCAGTTGTTGGCCACGCCGTCTTTGTAATGCTGGCGAGCCCACATATAGGTCATGGGCAAAATCTTGTTCGGGTCGGTTTTGGAGTTGTTGATGATTGACATGCACAGGAGTATAACACTGGTGGGACACTAAATCTAGCGTGTCTACACGATTTCCGATGAAAACAACCCCATAGACGGCGTAATCCTCTCAACCCCAGACCCGCGGGTTTGTCACAATGCCCAGTTCAAATCACCGCGTGCCCTGCGCAAACGCAACGGGGGCAAAGCACCACCAAGGTTTCAAGTCAGGCCGGCTACTGCTTTGATGCCAACCCCGTGAAAGGCCTGCTGGCGGTAACCCGTCAGAATCTCTTCAAAGGCATCCGGTGGCGCACTTTCCACTTCCAAGAAGCGACCCGAGGGATGGCGGATACGCAATTTGTTGGAGTGCAACATGAGCCGCGGTACTTGTTCTGTCCAGCGGGGGAGGTGGTAGCGACGGTCCCCGACGATGGGGTGTCCCATGCTGTAAAAGTGCACTCGCAGTTGGTGGCGTCGACCAGTTTTGGGCATGGCCTCCACCAAGGTCATGTCTTTCCAACGCTCAATTACCTGATACTCGGTTTGGGAGGCCTTGCCTTGATCGTCGTCGATTCCCATGCGTCCGGAGCCGAACTGTCGGATAGGCTTGTCTATAAGTCCCACAGATTGCTCGAGATAGCCCCAAACCAGGGCCAAGTAGGTTTTGGAAACCCGGTGATGCTCAAACTCCATACTCATAAAACGATGAGCTTCAGGAGTCTTGGCAAAGACGAGAGCTCCACTGACTTCCTTATCGAGGCGGTGAACAACCAGCAGCTTCTGTCCCACGGTATCCTCGAGTGATTTACGGACACAGGCACCCTGCGGATCCAGACGTTCAGGAATGGTAGAGATGCCTACAGGCTTGTCGATGACGACGACCGAATCGTCTTCCAAGAGTATCTTCAAGGAAACCTTCTTTTGCGCGCCATTTTAGGGAGAAGCGGGTACTTGGTCAACCGGATACCGACAATGGTCAGGGCAGTCAACAAAAGCACCGAGCCTGTCACGGCAAAACCAAGTTGTGGCCCTCCAGCTTCGACCAGTGTTCCTGCCAAAAGGCTTCCAACCGGCGTCATACCACCGAACAGGAGGCTGTAGAATGCCGTCACCCTTCCCCGGTAAAGGGGATCGGCATGAACCTGCAAAAAGGAATTGGCCGTCGTAAAGAAGGCCACGTTGGAAAATCCTACCAGAACCATCAAGCAAGCTATGGCGGCAAACCAGGGTGCCACGGCTAGGGCCAAGAACAGGAGGCCCGTCGCCAGCGGAGCGAGCACGAGGATGGAGGTGCGAGGACCCCGGCTACTCCGAGCCGCGATAATAAACGCTGCCGCGAAGCTTCCAACGCCCATGCTGCTCATCAACAGTCCGTAGGCCGCCTCACCTAGTCCCAGTTGCTGTTTGACCAGCACCGGCAGCAAGACAGAAAAGTTGAAGCCAAAAACGCCCATGAGGCCCACGGCAAGCAAAATGTTTCGCAGAGGTTTGTGCGTCAGGATGTAACTGACGCCATCTTTTGACGCCTGCCACAGGTTAGGGGTGTCGAGAGTCTCAACAGCAATTCTTACCTTTGGGAGTCGTAGCAAAACGACTATTGAGGGAAGAAAACTCAAGGCATTGAGGGTGAAACACCAGCCAATGCCCCAGGCCCCCATGACGAATCCAGCCAGTGCCGGCCCCACAATACGAGCGGCGTTGAAAAGCGAGGAATTGAGCGCGACGGCATTCATCAGGTGTTCCGTTCCCACCAACTCGCCTACCATCGCTTGACGAGCCGGGAAGTCGACAAGGTTAGCGAGGCCAAGCAAGAGGGCGACGCACAGAAGCAGCGGGTAGGAGGCCAAGTGACTAAACACAAGAAGAGCCAATAGCGTTGAACCGAGCATCAAGACCAGTTGACTGACGAGAACAACTCGCACTTTCACCTGCCGGTCGACAACGGCTCCAGCAAACAGCGAGAGCATTAACGTGGGTAGAAATTGTACGGCGCCGACCAGACCCAAGAGAAAAGGACTACCCGTAAGGGTGTAAGCCAGCCAAGGGAGGGCAAGGTTCTGCATCCAGGTTCCCGTGAGTGAAATCGTCTGGCTCAGCCAGAACGCCCGAAAAGCCGGGATGCCGAGAGCAGGGAAACGAATGCCCATGATGACCACAATACAGCACTTTAGTGGCCTTGGGGTGAATCTTTCGGCTACACTCAGGCTATGGCTCTTCCCCACGACCGACAACCACCCCTGGAACGATGGCTACCCCGGCTCTTGAAAGTGTGGCGTGGACCCTTGCGCGAACTTCCCGAAGGGAGTTTGACCACCTCCGAAGCCGACCGCGTCGCTGCCGGTGTGCGGGAGTTGTCCAAGGGACTAACCGGGCAGCGCGAACTTGCCGGAGCCGGGTATTTGACAAACGATGACTTGCTAGGAGCCTACCTGCTGTATTACTGGCCCGTCAGTTTTGCCCAGACGCTCTCTGCCCTGCGCAAAGGAGACCTTCGTCGCGGAACCAAGGCTCTTGACCTCGGCTGCGGACCCGCTCCAGGTGCGTTAGCTCTGCTGGAAGCCGGCTGGACCAAGGTTACCGCGGCTGATCGGAGCCAGTCTGCCCTCGAGAAAGCCCAGCAGTTGGCCCAGCTCGGAGGGTTCCCGCTCACCACAGTCCGCTGGAGTGCCGAAGAGGACGACCTGCCGCCCGGCGGACCCTGGGAACTGGTGCTCTTGGGCCACTTCCTCAACGAACTGGCCCCCGGAAAGCCCGACCGCATCGAGCGTCGGGCCGCCCTTCTTGAGAAGATTCGGGCTCAGCTTGCCCCGGGTGGGGTCATCCTCTTAATTGAGCCCGCTTCCCATGGCCCCAACGCCGAGGTCTTGGCCCTGCGTGACCTGATGGTGGTTCAGAACTGGGGAGTTTTGGGGCCGTGCTTCTACCAGAAGTCTTGCCCTGCTCTCGCTGCCGGTGCTGCTTGCCACGATCTTCTGCCTTGGAAAGTTCCTCACATTGTGGCCCAGACGGCCAGGAGGGCAGCCATCGACAAAAGGGAGTTGCCCTTCACTTGGATGGCGTTTCGTCCCTCGGGAGCCCCTGCGGGGGACTCTGCCCATTACCGCGTGCTATCGGAACCGATGCTGAACAAGGCAGGCCGAAAACGAGTCTTGGTCTGCGGCGAAGCCGGCCGATTCTCACTTTCGGCCCCCGGAGCCTTTCGAAGCCCTCTCTGGCTGAACCTGCGTCGTGGAGACGCGGTAAAAATTGAAAACCCCGAAATCCGGGAGTCGGGGTGGGGCATCGGCGATGAGACCCGTTTATCGACGGTCAACGGGGCCCCTTCAGGGCAGACACGAGAGCTTCGGTCGTCAGCAACTCCGAAAGGACCAGCGGAGCCTGCCCCTTTCGCAAAACCAAAGTGAAAGGCACGCCCGCCCGACCGTAAGAGCGAAGCCAATCGGTAATGGCAGCGTCGGGTACGGTGAAATCACCCCAAAACAGCCGGGCACCAGAAGATTTTACAGCCTCTTTGAACTCAGGGGAAGAAAGCGCACCGGCCTCGTTGACGCGGCAGGTAAGGCACCAAGCTGCCGTGAACTCCACGAGCACCGGGGCTTCGCTTTCGGAGGCGTCGCGCACCGCACTAGTGGTAAACGGTTCCCAACCCGCTGGACGTGTCACCGCTGTTTGGGCCTCCGGCGGAGCAAGCTGTTGCCAAACCACCGAGCCCAGCCACAACGCAGTAGCCAGAAGTGCCGCCCCTCCGATGCGAGGTACCCAAGCCATCCACGCTCCTGGTTTGGGAACCCAGTTGGAAGCACCCGGCACGGCCGCCACGACGATATAGGGAAGTGCTAATCCCAAGCCAATGGTGGCAAAAACCGCTACCACTGCCAGCGCCGGTGCCCCGAGGGTCAGCCCAAGGGCTGTCCCCAAAAAAGGAGCGGTGCAAGGGGTTGCCAAAGCAACCGTCAGTAAGCCAGCAAAATAACTATCCACCCAAGAGTGTTTTTTGCCCGACATAGTGCCCTTTCGGCTGACGCTGAAAACCGGCAGGGTCCAGACTCCCCACCATTCTAGGGCCAGCGCAACGAGTACTACGACCAAGGGGCCACCAAACCAAGGCGACTGGAACTGGAAGCCCCATCCGGCCGCGTTGCCACCAGCCTGTAAAGCCAAAGTGACAAAACCAAGTGCCAGGAGTCCCGTCTCAATTCCGGCCGCTGTAGCAAGAGCCGAAAGCCTACCTGGCTTTCCCATGAGCTTAAGCGCCAGCACCGGAAGCACGCAGGGCATGAAGTTCAATATCATCCCGCCTAGAAACGCGAGGCTGAGAGCAAGCCACCAGTCAAATTGTCCTCCGAGGACAAAGGTTGAGCGGCCCGGAGGAAGACAAACGCCGTCGTCAAAGCAGATTTGCCACTTCGCCGAAACCGAAACCACCGGCAAAGCGACGCCGGGTTCAGGGGGTGTTAAGTCCCGGACGACCTCGAAGGTTCCACTCCAGGAAGGAAGGCCAAGAACAGTCTCTGGCTTCGGGGGGTAAACGGTAGCGCCTGCAGTCCAGCCAGATGGTAAACCAGTTACCTCCAAGTCGAAGTAGTCCGGCTGTAGGGTTTGGTGCATCTTTTCCGGAACAACATAGCTTGCCGTCAGCCTGACCACTCCTCCGGCAAGGGTCTGATGGGTGAGAGTAACCTCCGGCTTTTGGGTTGAGTCGCGGTCGAAGTTTGCCAGTGGCCCGGCTAGGGCCAAGGTGGTGAGAAAAAGGAGGGGGATGGATCCGGTCATTCACCAGATGTTAACCCAGAAGTCCCGCCTTTGACATCTGGGTGTGCATGGCCTAAGATAGGGTCAGATGAATGATGATCCTTTTATTCAAGAAATTGAGAGTCGCCTTGCGGCTTTGGGAGAAGACATCACGCTCAACGTGATGGGTTCGCTGAAAGCTGACTTCCGAAACCTTACTTCGATTTATGGTTCTCTGATGACCATGCTGAAAAACCGGAGCATTCTGCCGGACGACCAATACCAGTACGAAGAAAAGATTTCTGAGATCACTCCCATCACTGCAGAGCCCTTCCTCGAAGGTGCCAAGGCCACGGTTATCAGCACCCGGATGCACGCCTTTGAGCGCCAACTCAAGTTCCTCAACGATTTTTACGCCTTTAGCCTCGAACACATGACCTTGGCGCGGCTCAAAAACCTGACGCAGTTTCTCCGTTTTGTGCGCTGGGATTCTTTCTCTGAATCTAGTCAAGAAGGCAACACCCGAGCCTTGGCCGAACTCGTGGCAAAGGTGCGCAAGGGCGACGATGCCATCTTGGCGGGGCTCGCGAAGGACATTCCCACACAAATCGCCGCTCAGGCCACCAAGATTTTCGAGTCGCTAAAAAAAGTCTCGACATTCAAGCGTGAGGAATACAAGGTCCAAATCCGTCGCGGTTTTTGGGGAGTTCTGAACCTAGCGCCCGAGGAAGTTGCAGGCAACCCGGATAACGTGCAAAAAAGGATCAAAAAAGACTTCGCCATTGCCATGAAGGGTTACCCCTACGTCAGCGAACTGATCAAGGAGTTGCTTGACGAGGACTTTGGGAAAAACTCTGAGCATTTCCGAGGCGAGGTTCTTTTGCGGCTCAGTGTTGTGAAAGTCGTCAAGGAGAAGCCCAAGCCGGTAGATGATCCCAAGCTGGACCTCATGGAAGCCGTGCGGGCGATCGGTAGCCTCAATATTCCCTTTGATGCTGGGTTAAAAAAGCTTCAGGAAAATGTGTTTCTCATGGATCACGGCCCATCGGGTATAGGCGAGGTGTTTCAGACTTGGTTCCGTACCATTATGGGCATCAAGAGCAAACCCAACATCTACGAGATTGAGCTCTACGACAACGTGAGCAACTCCAACCGCACCGAACAACTGAACTTCACAAAGTGGTCCGAAGACCTTTCGATACGGCTACGGCTTCTGACAGCCGTAGCCAACCGCGCGAGCCCGCAGTTCCAAGGCCTGTTGTCTAAGAGCGAAGATGAAGTTCTCGATTGGTTCGATAGGCAATTCATCGAGGCCAGCAAAGCTGTGGAAAGAATGGCGGGTCTGGATGAGTTCTTCAAGACCGAAGCCCCCAAAGACACCCGTAGCCAAGTGAAGGGAATCAAGACGGAAATCTCCTCAGTGCGTACCGGCATGGCGAATGCCAATAAGTTGAAACACGACTACGTCGGAAAAAAAGAAGAACAGGAACAACTCAAACGGTTGGGTATCCGAACCCAGTAAGGCATCAAGCCCGGTATTTGCCAAGAAGACGCAGGTCTTTTGCTACGGTCTTCAATTCGGCAAAGGCGACTTCAAACTGGTCCCCGGTCGCCGGCAAGGCGACATCCACATAGAACATGTAGTCCCACGGTCGGCCTTGAATGGGCCGAGACTCCAGCTTCTTCATGTTCAGGTTGTGAGCAGCAAAGACCGCGAGGCACTTTGACAAGGCGCCCGGCTCGTCTGCCGTTGCGAAGACGAGCGAGGATTTGTTGGGATGGTCCTTCGAAGGTACGGTTTGAAGCGCAATTTGGAAGAAGCGAGTAAAATTCTGGTGATTGCTCTCGACGCCTGCGGCTAAAATAGCCATTCCATAGACCTGGGAGGCTTCAGCACTGGCTATGGCAGCCAAGGACGGGTCTCCGACCTTGGCAATGTGCGCGACGCTTCCGGCGGTGTCGTAGAAGGGAACCGGCTCCCATTCGGGGTGCGACTCAAGAAAAGTCCGACTTTGAGCCAAGCCTTGAGGGTGCGAATACACTTTTTGAATGGCACTCAAGGGTGTTCCGGGAAGGCCAATCAGGTTGTGCTCTATGCGAACCTGCGTTTCAGCCACGATGTGCAACCCGTCAAACTCCAAAAGCAGATCAAAGTTGTCGTCAATGGCTCCGGCCAGAGCGTTTTCGATGGGAACCATTCCGAAGTCGATGGTCTTATTCTGCACCGCCTCAAACACACCGCGGAAGCTGAAGTAGGGCACCGCTTTCGTCTTGTTTCGGTCAAAAAGTTGAAACACAGCCATTTCACTGTAGGCCCCGTGTTCTCCTTGAAAGCCGACAAGAGTGTGGGAACTCACCTCAGCGCAACCCGAGGTTCGTGGCTGAAATACAGCCAGGCAATGGCTTCGGAGTCCATGGATTTCTGACCCTTCAAGACTCGCGCCACGTAGAGGATGGTGCTTCGTGGCAACGGGCGGTCCGTCAACATTCCAATGCCGGCGTTGTAGTAGCCGAGTGCTTTCTCCGGTGTCTTCAGCCGATCAAGAATTTTTTTGAAGTAAGCAAGGCCAAGATGCGCGTTTTTGGAAGGGTCAAAGACCTCTTTGCTGGAAACCCCCTCAAAGGTCCGGGAATTAAGCTGAAAGAGGCCGCGATCGACAGACCCGACGTTTTGATGTTGGGCCAGCGGGTTGAACTGGCTTTCGTTCCAAGCCAAGGAGAACGCCAGTGAAGGGGCCACCGCCAGGTCATCGCAAGCCCCAAGAATTGCCTGCGCCACCAAGGCGCTTTCCGTCAGGTGAGTGTAGTACTCAAGGACAAGGGGTCGAAAATGTGCATTCCGGTAGAGGTTGAGCACGGCGTCTGTGGAGGGAGGACCGACTTCAGGGGAAGAAATGTCTTCGCTGCAGGCAACCAAAATCAGTAGGCCAGCGATCACCCCGACTAGGATCAATCGACGAAAATCAATAAAGCAAACTCCTCGTCACTACGATGGCTGGAATCGGCACTAAACTGCCATGGACGTGAAAAGGTTGTCAATGCCCGGTGATAGCGAAGACCTCGGTAAAAAAAATTTGAAAAATTGGGGCAAAACTCTCCCGAATCGACTAAAATCTCCAAAAGGATGTGCCCTCGTTGATTTCAGGCAAGAATAAGAGTATCGCCGAGCTTCTGAAAGAGTCTCAAGACATGATTCAAGCCGTGACTGAATGGACCGGCCCGGTTGTTGTGAAATCTTCCCCCGGTGCCGAGAAATCAGTCCCGCTGGCCGGAGCTTCGGAGGAAGCCGAACCAGTCCTCGATGCGTTTTGTGAGTTGTTCGTCGAAGAGGATCAAATGGTTGTTCGGGCTGATTTCCGTCCGCCGGGTGCCGGGGGCAAGCCCTTGTCTCCCGGCGACGTTGAGGCCCTCATTTTTCAACAGGGGATCACCCACGGTGTTCTCTGGCCCGCGATTACCGAGGCCATCCAGTCCTGCAACCTAGACCATAAACTCCTCACCGATGTGGTTATTGCCAAGGGTGAGGATCCGGTATTTGCGGTACCTGAGCATTTGGAGCTCGAGGCCGCCTGGACGAAGCCACCCGAAGTAGACCGGACAGCGCTGTCCATCGACTGGAAAAAAGTTTCACCGTTCCTGATGGTGAAAAAGAGCGATCTTTTAGCTCACCGTGTGAAGGAAGTGCAGGGCAAGGATGGTTTTACGGTGTTAGGCCGTGCGCTGGGAACCAAGACAGTTCAGCCTGAAACGCTGCGCCCCGGCGAGAATGTGGTCGAAGTTCCCGTAGGTCTTGAGGCTGCAACCGAAGGTCGGTTGTCGGTAGAAAAAGGCGTCATTTCCGTCAATCCGGTGCTGGACCTTGATCAGGGGGTCAGCTACAAGACAGGCAACATCAAGTTTCGGGGTGACGTTGTTATTCATAAACAAGTGGCCGATGGATTTGCTGTCGAGGCTGATGGCGCATTGTCGCTCGATTGTGTGCTCGATGCTTGGCAAGTGAAGGTTGGCGCCGACTTGGTGACCAACAGTGGAATCGTCGGCAAAGAAGGTAACTTGGTGACCGTCGGTGGCCTCGTACGGGCCAAGTACCTCAATCAAGTCACGCTTGCGGTCCAAGGCGATGTCATCGTCGAAAACAGCGTGCTCAACTGTGGGGTGCGCTCCCGTGGAAAAGTGATTCTCGGCGACAAGGGAATTATTGCCGGTGGCAGTGTGCGGTCTCTCAACGGTGTCGACACCTTCAACGTGAGCACCGCGACCGGCCCTCGCACGGAGTTTTTCGTTGGCATCGACTTCCAGGGAATGGAACAGATCACGAAATTGCGAGATAACATGCGTGACCTCAACGCTCAAGTGTTTAAGGTGGAAGCCGCCATTCCCCGTGCTCCTGACGAGGCAAAGGTTAAGCTCAAGGCCTTGGCCGAAACCCTCCGTGCCCAAGTCGGTGCGCTCATGGATCGTTCGCGCGACCAGTTAATCTCCCTCGGCCAAAACGAAGAGGCGGCTCTCGTCGTCAGGGGAACCGTGTGGCCCGATACCGTGGTAGAAATCTGTCATGTGCGTTTCATTGTCACTCAAAAAATGAATGCAGTGAAGTTCGTTCTCGACAAGCGCAAGGGCACCATAGGTGTGATGGCTTTGAAGAAAGCTTGAAACTCCGGCTAAAAATTGGGAGCTGACCCAATGCAAAGTAAGTTCCCACCATGCTTTAGCTTCAGATTTCTGTGGTGTTAATTCGTGCGCAAACTACGGGAACAACGCTAGGGGTAGTGGTGGCTGTCTGGACATTCTGGAAAAAAAATCCCAGCACAGGTCAGTATTTCGCTTTACAGTCGACCAAACTTTGCTATAGTGATCGGAGTCAAAAACTGGGAGGTTGATGATGGAGCTCACGATTGAGGTGCCAGCCTTTGGCGTCAAGAAATTAGACGGTCGTCTGGAAAAGCTTGACCTACGTAAGATCCTTGCGACGCTCGAAAGGGCAGGCGTGGAGGCTGAAGCCGTTTCTGTGAAAACCATCGTCAAGGAAACTTTCAAGAGCATTTACGACGGTGTTCCCAGCACCGACCTAGAAACCGCCCTCATCTTGGCTGCTTCCACTTTCATCGAACGAGATCAAGGCTACAGCCGGGTCGCCGCACGCCTGTTCCGTCAGAAAATCGCCAAAGAGGTTACCGGAAGATCTGTGGAAGGTGAGGGTTTCGAGTCGGCCATGCGTCAAGCTTTCATTGACAACATAAAGCTTGGTGTCGAAAAGAAATACCTCGATCAGCGAATGCTGGGTTTTGATCTTGTTAAGCTCTCGAAAGAACTTAACTTCGACCGCGATTCGGTGCTCGATTACATTGGCATCCAAACTCTGTATGAGCGTTACTTCCTGCATGATGGAAAGCGGGTCATAGAAACCCCCCAGGCCTTCTGGATGCGTGCTTCAATGGGTCTGTCGCTCCTAGAGTCCGAAAAAGAGAGGTGGGCCACTGAGTTCTACCAGCAATACTCGCAGCTGTTGTTTGTCAGTTCCACTCCCACCCTGTTTCATTCCGGCCTGAGCCATCCACAGTTGTCGAGCTGTTACTTGAGCACCGTAGAGGACGACCTAAACAGTATTTTCAAAGTGTTTGGCGACAATGCCCAACTCTCCAAGTGGTCGGGGGGCATTGGCAACGACTGGAGCAACATCCGGGCCACCGGCAGCCCCATCAAGGCAACCCAGGTTGATAGCCAGGGCGTCATTCCCTTCCTCAAGATTGCCAACGACGTTACGGTGGCCATCAATCGCTCGGGAAAGCGCCGAGGTGCCACCTGTGCTTATCTGGAGACCTGGCATCTCGACATCGAAGACTTTCTCGACCTCAAGCGCAACACTGGTGACGAGCGCAGGCGAACCCACGACATGAACACTAGCAACTGGATTCCTGACCTCTTCATGAAGCGGGTTGACCGCAACGAGGATTGGACTCTGTTTAGCCCCAGCGATGTGCCTGACTTGCATCACCTGTACGGCAAAAAATTTGAGGAACGCTACGTCCACTACGAAAAGCTGGCAGCCGAGGGCAAGATTACCCACTTCCGCAAAATGGAAGCGCTTAAGCTTTGGCGCAAAATGCTCACCCGCCTTTTTGAAACCGGGCACCCGTGGATCACCTTCAAAGATCCCTGCAACATCCGCAGCCCGCAAGACCATGTGGGTGTGGTACACAACAGCAATCTGTGCACCGAGATTACCCTCAATAACAGTGCCACTGAAACCGCCGTCTGCAACCTAGGCTCGATCAACCTTGCCAAGTTTGTCGATAAGTCAGCCCCCGGTGGACTGAACGTCGCTAAGGTGGAACACACCCTGAAGGTGGGCATGCGCATGCTCGACAACGTCATCGATATCAACTACTACCCCACCGTGGAAGCTTCGAACTCGAACTTCGCCCATCGTCCGGTAGGTTTGGGGTTGATGGGGTTTCAAGACGCTCTTTTTCAGTTGCGGTACCCCTTCGACAGCGATCAGGCCCTGCGTTTCGCCGACACCTCCATGGAGCTCATCAGCTATCACACGATTTTGGCCAGCGTGAACCTCTCCAAAGAAAAGGGCTCCTACAAAAGCTTCCAAGGCTCAAAGTGGGACCGCGGCATCCTCCCCATGGACACCCTGGATCTTCTAGAAAAAGAGCGGGGTGAAAGCATCGATGTCGACCGCACGAGTACTTTAGACTGGCAGTTTGTGCGCCAACAAATCAAAGCCCACGGGATGCGCAACAGCAATACCATGGCCATTGCTCCCACCGCCACCATCAGCAATATTGCCGACAGTTACCCCTGCATCGAGGCCATTTACAAAAACATTTATGTAAAGGCCAACATGTCGGGCGAGTTTACCATAGTGAACAATTACCTCGTGAACGATCTGAAAGACCGTGGCCTGTGGAGTCCCGAAATGCTCGACAAGCTCAAGTACTTTGATGGTAATGTGAGCCTGATAGCCGAGGTGCCACAGGATATCAAAGACCTGCATAAAGAATCGTTTCAGCTCGACCCACTCCACCTGCTCAAGATGACCGCTGTTCGCGGCAAGTGGATAGACCAGAGCCAAAGTCACAACGTGTTTGTGCAGGGATCGAGTGGCAAGCTGTTGGAGCAGATCTACATGACCGCCTGGAAGCTCGGCCTCAAGACCACCTACTACCTGCGCAGCCTTGCCGCCAGCCAGATTGAGAAATCAACCCTCGACGCCGCCAAGTTCGGCTTCACGCAGAAGCGAGTCTACTCCTCTGCCGAAAACCCCGAGCCGGGAACGCAAAAAGAACTCTTCGCCCCCAAGCCACTGGAACAAACCTTTGAGAACGACAACGAACTGAAGCTAAATGCTGAGGGTATAGCACTTTGCAAGATTGAAGATCCTAGTTGTGAGGCATGCCAGTAGGCGTAGGTATAGGGCGGCGGACATAAGACGACCGTAGGTCGGCGGACATAAGACGACCATAGGTCGGCGTTGTCAGGCTTCTCCCACCTGTTTGAGGGTACGGGGCTCGAACGAGTTGATCACCTGTTGGATTTTGCCCAGCCGTTCAGCGTAGCCCGCAGCTTTTCGCCAGGCTTGTGCTTGACCGAGGTCTTTCCAAACGCCAAAACTGACGAAAACACCTTCCTCGTCACTTGATTTGAGGAGTTTAGCTCCTTTGACGAGTCCTGCTTGATGTCCCCAGTCGGCCCAGTCTGCCCAACGCTTTTCGAACTCCGCTTCTTTTCCAGGAATAACGTGCCACGTTGTGTGGGTGTATACGGTCATCTCCTACCCCCTTTTCACTGAAGTGTCGACCTCCTTGCGGAGAATGTCAAAGCCTGTCAACGGATAGGTTGTCGTGGTATTCTCAATACAGGAGATTCTACCATGTTGCGCGCTCTGTTGTTCTTTGTTCCGCTTTTTCTGGTCTTGGCCTGCGCCACGCCACCACCTGTACCTCCCGCCATGCTTGATGGCGAATGGGCCTACACAGCCATCGATGTTACCAGCGGAAAGACCTGGGATAAAGGCAACATTCGTTTCCACGGGGGAACTGATCAAGGCAATTGGGATCTGGAGAACAGCGATGGCGCAGGGGAAGTAGGCACCTGGAACCGTACCGAAATAGGGATCGACCTCAGCGGTGACAACCATTGGGTCCTTCGTTCGGAAAAGGGAAGCACCATCACCGGAACTTGGGATGCCGGTAGCTCCGGTCACGGAACGTTAACACTCCAGAAAAACTGATTGGGGACCCTCTATGCAAAAAACCGAGCAGAAAGCCCTGAGGTTCACCGTCTATGGAAAAGTACAGGGGGTTGGGTTCCGATGGGCTTCCCAGGAGGAGGCTCGACGGCTCGGCGTTGGTGGTTGGGTGGTTAATGATGTGAGCGGTTGCTTGACAGGGTACGTCCAGGGGGCGCCTGACTCGGTGGATGCGTTTGTGAAGTGGCTCAAAAAGGGACCCAAAACCGCAAAAGTACGCAAAGTTGACTTCGAGATGGCCGAGGTGGAAGGCTATCGGTTGTTTACCATTCGCAGCTGAGCGCCGAAACCGATCACCCTGCGAGCACGGTGTTGACTCCTAGGTCGAGTGCAACAGTGTGCTAACATGTTAGGCATGCAGTTCGCGCACCGGCATCAGCCCGGCCTTCTCGAACCAGCCCAGCTTGACGATTACTGGGCCCATGGTTGGTTCCGTATGCGTCAGAACGTTTTTACTACCCACTTTCTCGAGTTTGATTCGGTTTTTCACTCGGCAATCTGGTTGCGAGTCCATCTAGCTGCTTGGGAAGACGACCGGGCGTTTGTGCGGCTTCGCAAGCAGAACCGGCGTTTCAGTGCTTTTTTCCGACGCTGCGAACCTGGCCCGCCGTCTCTGGAGCTTGAGGCTTTGTTCCAGCGTTACCGGGCTACCCTTGATTTCGAAGTTTCGCCTACGCTCAATGCCCTTCTGTTGGGGCGCAAGCGAACGTCGATCTACTCCAGTTGGCAGATTGAACTCTACGACGGCGAGCGTTTGGTGGGCAGCGGTATCTTTGATCTAGGTGGGCAGGCGGCGGCCGGCATCACTTCTTTTGCCGATCCTGATTATCATAAGTTTAGCCTGGGAAAATATTTGATTTACTTAAAGATGCAGTGGTGCCGTGAACGGGGCCTTCAGTGGTTCTACCCGGGGTACTATGCGCCTGGCAACTCGCATTTCGACTACAAACTGCACCTAGGCGCCGCCGCGCTGGAATACCTAGACATGGGTTCAGGCCGGTGGCAGGTCTTGAGCCGCGAAAGGCTGCCTGTGCCACCCTTGGAGCTGATGCAAGTCAAACTAAGGGAACTTCAGCAGGTCCTCCAAACTCAGGGAATACCGCTGGAGGTGCAACACTACCTCCACCTCGATATTAACCTTAATCCGCAGTTGCAGGGCATGAGCCTGTTTGACTTTCCTGTGTTTCTCAACAGTCTGCCCATAGCTGCCGTTTTTGATCCTAGGGACGGGCAATATCACCTGTTGCTGTGCCGTCCTGTGTATGCGTTCCCGGAAGCCCCTCATCGCGAAGGGCTTTATGAATCCGATCTGCTGAGTCTCGAACAAACATTGTTTTCTTCGGTAAAACTGGAGGACGTGGCCTTAGCGCTTCAGACCTTCTACGGTGCTGTTCAGGTTTTCTGAATCGTTTGCCAGGCAGCAAGGCGCTCGCATAGCCTGCCCAAGGGACCAAAGCCGACTAATAACCCGTTCTTTGCGGCGGCAGCACCCCGGAGGCCAAGGATAACTTCCAAGGCGAGAAAAACCGCGCTGACGGCTCCGAGAATCCAGAACCCCGTGAGGTCGGTGGTCAAGTGGCCAGCGCTGAGGAAATACTCGAACGAATAGCCCAAGCCCTGAAACGACCACACCCCCACCACCAGAGAGGCCGGAAGGCCTATCAGGAGCGCTTGCCACGAGTGAAAGGCTATGAACGGAGATTTCTTTGCCTGTATCCCATGGTAGGTTGCGCCCGCGATGAGGCTGAGAAAAGGAATTGGAAGGCCCATACCCAGCGAGGCAAAGCTGACATAGTAGGCCCAACTGGCCAAATCGCGGTGTTCGGGTGTGGAGTCCATCTCTTGGAAATACCACCTCACCGGTCGCGTGGCAATGGACATTATCGATAATTTGGTTGATTTTTTCTTATGGATATCCCGACTCGACTGTATTCTCCGCTCCAACTGCGATCTCTCGTGCTTTCCAACCGCCTGCTCCTGTCGCCGATGTGCCAGTATTCCGCGGTAGAAGGCCTTGCTCAGAGCTGGCACCGACGCCATTATGCCGAGCGCGCTGTGGGAGGGGTTGGTTTGGTGATCGTGGAAGCTACCGCCGTCCAAGCTTCTGGCCGCATTACCACCGGCGACCTCGGCCTTTGGAATGACGCCTGCCGCGAGGCCCTGCGCCCCGTGGTCGAGGCAGTGCACTCGGCCGGAACAAAAATTGCCATTCAGCTGGCCCACGCGGGCCGCAAGGCCAGTACGCACGTTCCGTGGCAGGGTTCGGGGGTAGTTTCTCCCCAAAGTGGTGGCTGGCAGGTGGTGTCATCGACCGATCAACCCTTCGACACCGATCACGCCATCCCGCATGCGCTCGACGAAGCGGGTCTTTGGGGGGTTGTCGCCGACTTCGGTGCCGCGGCACGACGCGCAGCAGAAGTCGGCTTCGACGCCGTTGAAGTGCACGCAGCCCACGGCTATTTGATCCATCAGTTTCTCTCGCCGCTCACCAATGTCCGTGCGGATACCTGGGGCGGAAGCCAAGAAGGGCGATTCAGGCTGGCTCTCGAAGTTGTTCGGGCCCTCAGGCGCGAGGTACCCAACACCATGCCAGTTATGATACGCCTATCGGCTACCGACTGGGTTGAAGGTGGCTGGAATGTGGAACAGAGCATCGAACTGCTGAAAGTGCTCCAAAACGAGGGGGTGGACTTCGTCGATGTGTCCTCGGGAGGGCTGGTTCCGGGCGTGAAGATGACCATTGGGCCTGGTTATCAGGTTCCTCTCGCCGCCCGCATCCGCCGTGAGGTGGGAATGCCCACCGGAACCGTTGGTTTAATCACCGAATTGTCTCAGGCAGAAGCTATCCTGGCGGCAGGTGACGCTGACGCCATACTGATGGGACGCCAATTGTTGCGCGACCCCTACTTTCCCCTGCGGAACTCTCCTGACGCCAAGCAGAAGGCCCCCTTGCAGTACCAAAGGGCTTTTCCATGAAAACTATGGTGGCCGCTGTTGTGTTGAAGTTTCTGGGGGCCGGCATCCTTGTCCTCCAGCGCAAAGATTCTCGGATGCAGGAAGAACTGACGGCCTATGCACCCGGCAGTGCCCTGCAAATACGAGCGTGGGATGGTGGCCCCGTGCTGTGCCTGGCAAAGTCGGCCTCAGGTGCTTGGACGGCGGGTTCCCTCTCGCGGCCGTTAGGTTCTGAAGTGGTCGAAGTTGTCTTCAAGAGCCCGCGCTCGGCGATTCTGGCCTTATTGGGCCTGCAGAGCGTCAGCGCCGCCTTTTTGGAAAACCGCGTTACGGTGCGTGGCGACCTCATGGTGACCCTTCCCCTCGTGAGGGCGGTCAACTTGGCCGAGGCGCACCTGTTTCCCCGGTGGTGGACCAAACCTATAGGTACCCTTCCACCCCGTCGCCTCACCCTAATGGGTACTTGGTTCGGTGCCCTTGCTCAATTAATTTCGCCACAGGAGCGTTCCCCATGAAGATTCCCCCCTATTTCGAGTTCACTTCGCCGCCTCGATTGCTGGCCGGGGAGGGGGCGCTGGACCACTTGCCGTACGAACTCAAAGCCCTTGGTTGCCAAAAGCCCCTCCTTTTGCGTGACCCCGGTTTATCGGTCACCACCCTGCCCAGCCTTGTCGACCGCATCCTAGAAGAAGGACAAATTGTTCCAGCGGCCGTGTTCACAGACCTTCCTGCAGATGCTCCTATGAGCCGGGTGATGGCTGTCGCCGCAAGCTACAGGGCTTCGGGCTGCGATGGGCTAGTGGCAGTTGGTGGCGGTTCGGTGTTGGATACCGCGAAGGCGGCCATGCTGGTCATCTCTTCGGGAGCCACCAGTTTCGCCGGTGTCGAGGGGTTCCATGCTTTCCACGGCGCGGTTATTCCGTTTGTCCTCATTCCCACCACGGCCGGCACAGGTAGCGAGGCGACAACGGTTTCCGTGGTGAGCCACGACGAGAAAAATATCAAGATGGAACTGGTGACTCCCCGTATGCTGCCGCAGACCGCGATTTTGGATCCCCGATGCACCGTGAGCCTGCCGCCCAAAATCACCGCTGCTACCGGTATCGACGCCCTGACCCATAGCTTGGAGGCCCTCACAGGCAAGCAGTCCAATCCCTTGAGCCGAGTTCATGCAATGGCCGCCATTGAGCTGGTGCACGCCCATCTAGAAACGGTGCTGCTGAATCCCGGCGACAAGGCCGCGCGCCAGGCCATGGCCCTCGCTGCCTACCTGGCTGGAGTTTCGTTTTCAAACTCTATGGTGGGTGCCGTCCACTCTCTCGGCCACGGTTTGGGGGCGGTGTGCCATCTGCCCCATGGAATCACCATGGAGTTGTTGCTGTTGCCGGTTCTCCGCCACAACCGGCCAGCCATCGAAGCCGACCTCAAAGATCTGGCGGCCCTCTGGAGTCCTGATCTGCCTGAGTCGGAGCGGCCCGATTTCCTCGACTCGCTAGCCTCTTTTCTGGAGGCTGTGCGCAAGTACGCCAAGCTACCCGCAACCCTAAGCGAAGCCGGAGTCACCCGCGAACAGTTACCCGCCGTCGTGGAGCGCGCGTGGATGGACGGAAGCCTGCTGACCAACCCGGTAGAACTTAGTAAGGCCGATCTTTTGGAGTTGCTGGAAGGGGCCTTTTAGCTTGCCGTTGTATGTTCTTCGCCATGCCGAGAGCTTGGCCAACGTGGCAGGCCTCATCGCCTGCGACCCAGCCACCGCCATCGAAGGATTCGGCCTTACTCAGAGAGGTTTCCAGCAGGTTCGCACGGCAGAACTGCCCTTTGGCGAAGCAGAACGCGTCCGGATCGTCAGCAGTGATTTCCGGAGGGCCCGCGAAACCGCCAGTACCTTGGCGCAGCGGTTGGGTGCTCCCGAGCCCGAACTGTCGGTGCTGCTTAGGGAACGCAATTTCGCACCGTTCGAGGGACAGACCTCCAATCACTACCAAACGGTATGGGCGCATGACGCGGCGGGAACCAATTGCCCCGGGGTTGAGACCATCGAGGAGGTGTGTTTGCGTCTTGACGCCCTGCTGGTTTGGTTGCGTTCTGGAGGGTCGGACGTTGCCTCGACCATCTTGGTGAGCCACGGCGACGTGCTGCAGATTCTCTTGGCCCGCGAGCTCGGTATGTCACCTAGGCTTCACCGGGGGTTGGAACCGTTGGGCAACGCCGAATGTCGTGCGGTTGGGCTACGATTTAACTAGCAATAATTGACGGTTCGGTGTGAAATGGTGGTACGGGAGAATACCATGGCTATTCAAAATAGGCGACTTGGAAAACATGGGGTGATGGTGAGCAACCTCTGCCTCGGCACGATGAACTTTGGCTGGAAGACCGACGAAAAGGAAAGCTTCGCCATCATGGACCGGGCTCTTGAACTCGGGATTAATTTCTTCGACACTGCGGACACCTACGGGTGGGGCGGGGAAGAGGGCGACACCGAACTCCTCTTGGGGCGATGGTTCGCCCTAGGCGGTGGTCGACGCGATGCGGTGGTCTTGGCCACTAAGGTGTACAACCCCGTGAAGCGCAAGGAAAACCGCCCGGAGGTCAACACCGATGGTCGCTACCTCTCGGCCTACAAAATCCGCAAGGGGGCCGAAGCCAGCCTGAAGCGCCTGAAAACCGACCATATCGACCTCTACCAAATGCACCACATTGATCGCGATTGCCCTTGGGATGAGATTTTGCAAGCCTTCGACCACCTCGGGGCGCAGGGGAAAATTGTCTACACAGGGAGCTCAAACTTTGCCGGTTGGGACATCGCCACCGCCTGTCAGGAAGCCGGTAAGCGGGGATTCATGGGCTTGTCGAGCGAACAAAGCATCTACCACCTCAATAACCGGACCATCGAGCTGGAAGTGATTCCCGCCTGCCGCCACTATGGTTTGGGGCTCATTCCCTGGAGCCCGCTCGCCGGCGGTCTTCTCGGCGGCGTACTCCAAGGTGTGCAGGACGGCCGCCGCTTGAGCGACGACATGAAAAAGGAAATTGCCAAGCACCGCACGAAGATCGAGAAGTACGAGGCCCTGTGTGCAAAACTAGGTGAGTCGCCCTCCACCATCGCTTTGGCCTGGCTATTGGCCAATCCCGCTGTCACCGCCCCCATCATTGGCCCGCGCACCGTAAAGCAGCTCGACGAATCCATCCGCGCCACCGAGGTCACACTGTCGGAATCGACCCTGAAAAAACTGGATGCGATTTTCCCAGGGCCCGGTGGTGAAGCACCGAAAGCCTACTCTTGGTAACTCTTTAAGGAATAATAGGATGCAACAAGTTCCGCTTCCCAACACCAGCCTCACCGGTTCCAAGCTCATTTTGGGTTGTATGGGCCTAGGAGGGGGTTGGGCCCACGACACCGTACTCACCAAGGAACACGAGAAGCAGGCCCGGGAGTTCCTCGACGCCGGCCTCGAACTCGGCGCCAATTTCTACGACCACGCCAACATCTACGGAAGGGGACGGGCTGAAGAGGTCTTCGGACGCATTCTCAAGGAAAAACCTTCGCTCCGCGACCACTTGATTTTGCAAAGTAAGGTTGGTATCCGTTGGGGCGATGATCCTCCCGGGGCTCCCCACAGGTTCGACTACAGCCGTCAGCACCTTCTTGAGGCCACGGAGCAAATCCTGAAACGCCTGGGTACGGACCACCTAGAGATTCTCCTGCTTCATCGTCCTGATCCGCTGTGGGACCCGCTTGAGGTGGCTGAAGCGTTTGCCCTGCTCAAGGCCCAGGGTAAGGTGCGGTACTTCGGAGTGTCGAACCAAAACAGGTTCCAAATGGAATATTTGCAGTCGTTTTTGCCCGACCCCCTTGTGGCCAACCAACTTCAGCTCAGCCTCCTGCACAGCGGGTTTGTAGAACACGGAATCAGTTTCAACCAACACGCTGATCATTACCCTGACGGCTGGGAAGGAACGATGGAATACTGCCGGATGCACAAGGTGGTGCTACAGTCTTGGAGCCCGCTCGACCGGGGTGTGCTCACAGAACCCGTTGCAGACCAACCTGCACACGTGCAGGCCACTTCGGCTCTGGTACACAAACTCGCCAAAACCTACGACACGACTCCCGAGGCCATTCAGTTGGCCTGGTTGCTCAAGCATCCTGCCGGGATTCAGCCGGTCTTGGGGACTTCGCGACCCGCTCGCCTGCGTGCTTGCGCCAAAGCCCTTGAAGTCAGCCTCACCCGCGAGGATTGGTACGCGCTTTTTGCGGCCGCCCGCGGCGCCACGATGCCTTGATGCCTCAAAAAGGAGCGCGCCTATGAAACCCTCGGTCGCCGTTTCGCCAAAAGCCGTGCAGATTACCGGCGGGTTCTGGAAAGCCAAGCAGGACACCGTGGCAAGGCAGGTGATTCCCTATCAGTGGAAGGCCCTCAACGATGAAATCCCCGGTGCCGAACCAAGCCATTCGGTGGAGAACTTCCGCATCGCCGCCGGACAAAAAAAGGGCGAGTACCTAGGAATGATTTTTCAAGATAGCGACCTCGGTAAATGGATAGAAGCCGCCGCCTTTAGCCTCATGCGCACCCGGGACCCTGCACTGGAGGCTAGCATCGACGAGTTGGTCGAAGTGATTGGCAAGGCCCAGCAGCCCGACGGTTACCTCGAGACGTATTTCTCTGTCAAAGCGCCCGAAAAGCGGTGGACAGACTTTGCCATGGGTCATGAAATGTACTGTGGAGGTCACCTCATCGAGGGCGCCGTTGCCTATTTCGAGGCCACCGGAAAGCGGAGTTTTCTCGACATCATGAGCCGCTACGCGGATCACCTCGTGGCTACTTTCGGGCGTGGTCCCGGCCAACGCATTGCCTTTGATGGTCACCCGGAAATCGAGTTGGCGCTCTACAAGCTTGCTGCGGCAACGGGAAGAAACGCCTACCGTGAACTGGCAAGGTTCTTCGTCGACGAACGCGGCCGTCACCCTGAAGTTCTCGACCCCACAAAAATCATTGCCTGGCCCTATAAACCAGACCTGTGGAACGACAAAGACTACTATCAGGACCATCTCCCTGTGCGCGAGCAGAGAACCGCCACTGGTCACTCGGTACGGGCTATGTACCTCTATACCGCGATGGCAGACCAATACCGGCACGACAACGACCAGACTCTCTTGCCAGCGCTGGAAGCTCTCTGGGAGAATGTGGTCCAGGGTCAGATGTACGTCACCGGGGGCCTAGGTTCTCAGGCCGCTGCCGAGCGGTTTACCCTCGATAACGACCTGCCCTCCGATACCTCGTATACCGAAACCTGTGCCGCCATTGGCTTAGTTATCTGGGCGTGGCGCATGACTCTCGCAAATCCCGACAGTCGTTACGCCGACGTGCTGGAGCGGGCGCTCTACAACGGATCCCTCGCGGGTATTTCGCTGGATGGGACCCGCTACTTTTACGTGAATCCCCTCGAAGTGGTGCCCTCCGTCGCCGAGTATCGCGAAGACCTCAAACACGTGAAAACAAGCCGGGTGGAATGGTTTGGGTGCGCCTGTTGTCCGCCCAATATTGCCCGAACCATCGCTTCGTTTAGCCAATACCAATATTCGGCAAGTTCCGATACCGTTTGGGTGCATCAGTACGCCGAGGGGAGGGCGGAGCTTCCTGTGAACGGCGGTAGCGTTGTCCTTCAACAGACAACCGAGTATCCATGGGACGGGCGGGTCAATTTCACCCTTGGTCAGGTACCGGGCGGTGAGTGGTCCTTGGGCTTGCGGGTCCCTGACTGGTGTGAAGCGGTCCACTTGACCTTGAACGGATCGGAGGTCGACACCGCGAGCCGAGACAAGGGCTACGTGATGCTTCACCGCTCGTGGAAAGCTGGAGACGTCGTAGAACTCGAGCTTGAAATGAAAGTTCAGGCGCTACGCAGCCACTCCCGCATCCGTGAGACCTTTGGAAAAATTGCTATTCAACGGGGCCCGTTGGTTTGGTGCGCCGAGGAGGCCGACAACGGACCTGATCTACATCAGTTTCTGGTCACCGTGGAGGGTGCGCGGGTTGAGGCAGTGGAAAATCTGGGACCCGGCGCGCGCCGACTCCGCCTATCCGCCGTACGAAGGTCGGTTGAGCCTTCGAAAACCGCCTACTCCACGAAACTACCGCAAGACACGGTTACCGAAGTTGTTCTCGTGCCCTACCACCTTTGGGGAAACCGAGGGAAAGGCGAAATGAGGGTGTGGCTAGGGACGAAGTTTGGGTGAAATCAGGGCGATTTTCGTTGAGTCGACTGTACCCGCGGCCTAAGTCGCCGTATACTTTGTCGTAAAGGAGGCCTGCCATGGAAATTTCATCCTTGGGTTCACCCGGAGCCGATGTGGTCAGTCCTAACCCGCCAGCGAGAGAGGTCGAAGCTGCCGAAAACCCGGCCACCGAGCGTGACCGCGATCCGGCTCCGCTACCACCCACTTCAGGCACCGTTGTAGATACTTCTGCCTAAAGCCTAGGGTTAAGTCGGTGCGAGGGAAGCTGCAAGTTTGCCTACATCGACCCAACCCCGGGGTTCAGAGAGCTCTTCTAATTCCACACACGTCAGCTCTATAGCTGAATTGGCACTCCCGCATGCGGGAAATACTGTTGTGAATCGTCTCAACGATTCATCAAGGTACACCGAAGTCGTGGGCAACAAACCAAAAGGGCACACACCACCCACGGCGTGCCCCACCAACTGGACCACTTGGTCCGGGCTCAGCATCGAGGCTTTTAACCCAAACCGCGCCTTGAACTTGGCATTGTCGACCCGCACGTCACCGGCGGTTACTACCATTAGCGCCGTACCGTCGGAGGCCATGAAGGTCAGAGATTTGGCAATGCGGGCCGGTTCCACACCAAGGGCCAGAGCCGCCAGTTCCACCGTGGCGCTGGAAGCCTCGGATTCAAGGATATCGTGTTCACGTCCGAAGCGCTTCAAATGGTTGCGAGCCTGTTCTATTCCCATCGCTAGCGCCTTGCCAGTTCCATGACCCGCAGGATTTCCGGAAGCAATTGTTTTTTGCGCGAAAGCACTCCTGGCAGGTGATACAGCGACTCGGCACGCTTTTGGTAGGCCAGCTCGTGTTCGCCTTTTTCAAAAGGGGTGGTAAGAAGTAGGCTGGCTTCGGTGACGACATCGGTGACCAAGAGCATGGCCCAGTCGAGGCCGTTTTCTAGCTTCAAGCCTGCCAAGGCGGCAAGAAACTTGGGAAGCACCTCGTCGACGCCGTCGAGGCTCACGGTTTCCACTTGGGCAATACCCGCGCGGATACCAAACTCCTGATAGATTTTCATGTCGCCCGCTACGGTTTTTTGCGGATCAAGGTTTTGCAGGGTGGTCATTTTTCCAAGGATTTCTTTTTCAAACTCCACCATATCGATACCCCCGATGCGTGCCAGTTCTTCGGCCGCGACCCGGTCTTCGGGAGTTGTCGTCGGTGAGCGCAGGAATAAGGTGTCGCTCACGAGCCCGCTGAGCATCAAAATGGCATAGGGGGGCAGAATGGAAATGCCGTGCATTTTGTAATGCAAAAACACCAGCGTGCAACTGCTGCCCAGAGGCTTGGAAAACACATAGATCGGAGAGTTTGTCTTTTCTGGCGCCAACCGGTGGTGGTCGATGATTTCCCGCACATCGGCCTCATGGGCACCGTTGATGCTTTGGTCGGACTCATTGTGGTCGATCATGATGATTTTTCGGCGTGGCTTCTCAATGAAACTGCGGCGGGTAACGACGCCTGCAAACTTTCCGTCTTTGAGAACCGGCAAACCGCGGAGGTCTGACCCCAAGAGAGTCTTCTTGGCCTCATCGTATTCGTCATCGTGCTGAAGCACCAAGGGTTTGGTGTTCATGATTTGCTTTACTGGTGCGCTCAGCAAGAGCAATCTTATGGTATCGGCCGTGTCGGACTCCGACAGGTACAAGGTTCCGGTGTAGTTCTTGAGGTCAGGTTCGAAAGTAAGATTTTCCCCGGCGCGCACATTGGAGATGACGATGAGCGGAAAATTGTTGCGCACCGCGTGTTCGATGATGCGCCTGCGCTCGCCGACCACCAAAACGGGCTTTTCTTCGGCCACAGAGTCCATGCGGTCGATGGTTTTGTCGTAGTCTTGGCTTCCAATCATGATGGGAGCGTAGATTTCAATCTCGGGGGCCCGTTTTAAGAACCGGCCGGGCATCACCTGCTCTAGGTTGTCGATATCGAAGGTGTAGTTGTGTTTTTTCTGGTCGGTGTTGGTTTTGATAAAATAGGAAGCCACCTCGTGGACGCCTATGATGCCCAAAAAATTTTGGCTTGAGCTAAAGACAGGAATCACGCTCACCGTGTTTTCGTCGATTTCCCGGATGGCCTTATAAATTGGTTCGCCTTCTTGGAGCGTGAGGCCATCGTTGCGCACGATGTCAATGACGCGGGGATAAACGTCCTTCAAGAGCTCTGGTTGGGGAAGGCCGGCTTTCTCGAACACAAAACGCGTCTGGGGGTTCAACGCTCCGCACACCACACCCTGGTACACCGTGTCAGGGTCGAACCTGTTCTTGAAGTCGGCATAGCACACAGCGGAACAGGCGGCATCGGTATCGGGGTTCTTGTGCCCGGTGACGATGATTTCAGACAACGACATGGAAGGCTCCTCGCAAACTATCCTAGCGGATTTCAAGGCAAAAGAGAAATGTGGTATATTCCATCTTCATGAAACCCCACCGAATTTCCTCTGCCGCCAAGGTTCTCACCCTTGTCTGGGTGGCCACCGCCTTGCCGGCGCCGCTGGTTGGGGCCTTCCTTGCTCTCGACCTGTATTGGGCCATCAATCTGGCTACCAACCTGGTGCTGGCCCTCGGGGCCCTCTGGTTTTTCCGAGAGTTCTACCAGAAAGCGCGCCACGAGCTGTTTACAGCCTACCGGAAGTTCGTTGGTTACGGCGTGGTGGTGGGCTATTGTTTGGTGAACATCGCGTCGCTGGAATGGGCTTCCGAGGCGATGTGGGTAATCAGCGCGATTCAGGGCCTCGTAGGCTGGCTGGCCTGGTTGTGCCTTAGGGTCAAGACCACAGAACTCCACTACGGCTACGCACCACCTCCGAAGGGTACTAAGAAGCCCTTCTTAGGCGCAGTGGTCGAAAATATCGATGTTCTTGCCCAGACAATATTTCTGGTCATTGTGTTGCAGCAGCTTTTATTTCAGTTGTACGTGATCCCCAGCGAGTCCATGGTGCCCACGCTTCTTAAAGCCGACCGTCCGTTCGTCATCAAGTCTCTCGACGGTCCCACCATTCCTATGAGCAACCACCAGCTTCCCGTGCTTTCTGGGGTCAACCGAGGTCAAATCATCGTTTTTGAGACTCCCGTGTACGACGAGCCGCCGGTCATCACGCAAATGATACAGAAGTTAGTCTTCTTCCTCACCTTGTCGACCGTGAACCTCGACGTGGACGCCAGCGGCAATCCGAAGGTGCAGTTTGTGGTCAAACGTGTCACGGGGGTGCCGGGAGAGAAACTGATGATGGTTGACGACCAGCTTTACACCAAGACAGCCACTTCGCCTGCTTGGAGCCCCGTGGAAATCGATAAGACCTACCGGCATGTGGACCTTTGGAAGGAAGACACCGAGCTACTGAAACGCATCACGACCTTTCCCATCCAGAAAGATGTGCGCGAGCTGATGACAAAACTAGATGAGCTCAAAAACACAACCGACCCGGAGACCTTGAGAACCAAACTCGCCTCCGAAGTGGCTACCTTGGCGGCTAAATTGGCCTCCAATTTGGGCAAGGCCGGAGTTCCTTCGGTGGAGAGGCTCAATGGTGTGGTGAACAGCGGACTTCCCACACAGCCGGTGGGGAACTCACCCGAAAGCCTTTTGGCAGCCCTCGCCGCTCCTCCTCCCTTGGCCGAAAACGTCACCCTTTACGAGAAGTCGGCTCGCCTAGTCAACCTGTTCCACAAGAGCCTTTTAGCAGAGCGTTACCTAGCTCTCCTCGACAACCAACCCACGGAATTTACTGCCTTGCTTCAACAGGCCAAAGAGTGGGAGTACTATCTGCTGCAGTATTTCGACATGCGCAACTTTCCGGAGTTTCCCACAGGCGAAGGAAGCTTCATCCCTGAGGGCAAATACTTCCTGATGGGCGACAACCGCTACAACTCGCTCGACTTCCGCTTTGACGCCCTGTCGAAGTTTGTCAGCCGCGCTCTGGATGCCAGTGACCCCACCTCCACCGTGTACACTTCGATGCTCGCGCCCCGCCTGTTGGACCGCAGCCGAATCATTGGTCACTTAGCCTTCCGCATCTGGCCTTTAGACCGTCTGGGGCTGGTAAAGCCTTAGTCAGGGTCACTTGTAGCGCTTTGGATCAACGATGAGCCGCGCCGAAGAGGGGAAAGCCTGCTGAGTCCCAGGTAAAGCTCTGGAAGAAAAGCTCTCGCCGTGCAAAGCCTTGGGGTCGTTCCATCGCGTGATACACGACATAATCTTGGCCCCCAGCGGTAGTGAAGCTGCTGTGTCCCGGGCCCCAAAGTCCCTGTTCGGGGTTGGAGCTGAACACCGGTACCGGCGATTTTGTCCACGAGCCGGGGAGCAGGGGGTTGGCAGATAGGTCGCACCAAAGCAGACCCAAACAGTAAAAAGCCGTCATGCAGAAGCTGGCGGAATACGAAACGAAGGTGCGGGAACCATGTTGGAGCACCGCTGGGCCCTCATTCACGTTATAGACCCCCTGAGCTCCCTGCCGTTCCCAAGGGAACTCCGGGCGCGACAATTCCACTCGAGGCCCCTCGAGGCGGGTCGGGCTCGCCATCGCCGAAATGAACAAGCGCTGAACCCCGGGCTGATCGGGGGTAATTCCCGACCAGAGGAAGTACCACTTGCCCCTGTGCTGAAACACCGTGCCGTCAATAGACCAATCATCAGCACCGGAAACAAATAGCCGGGCTGCCTCGGTCCATTTTCCTGCGGTGGGGTCGGGTGAGGGGTTCGCGAGCACCCCCGAGCGTCCGTTGGCGCTGTAATACAGGTACCAGACCCCCTCGATTTTATGCAGTTCGGGTGCCCAAACATCTCGGTTGTTCCATCCTGTGAAAGAGGCCTGCCAAGCGATGCTGCGATGGGATGGGTCAAAGAGGGTCTCGAGGTCTGTCCCCTTATAGAGAAAAATCATAGCGTCGTAAACACCGTTGAACATCGTGGTGTGAGTTCCATAGTAGGTCCCATCGGTGTCGCGGACCACAAAAGGGTCAGGATGTTCCAAGTCTGTGTAGCGAGGTGCAGGAAGAGCCAACAAACCAAGGCTCCCAAAAACACATAGCAAGAAGGCCCACAGAGGTTTCGCAGAACGAGGAGAAGATTGCATGGTTGGTCTCATTTTTTGAGGCAGGTGGAGTGAGTCGCAGGGCGGAGGAGTAGTTCCCCCGCCCCCAAGACTTATTTTGCCAGGAGGGCCTGGTTAATCAGCGCTTCGATCCATTCTTCCTTGCCGCTGGCTAGGTGTAGGTTTTGGTTCGAATGAGCTAGGGCAGCGAGGGCCTTGAAGTCGAGTTTGCCTTTCTCGAAGTCGGCACCGGCCCCGGAGTCGAAGCTGGCATAGCGCTCGCTGAGGAACTTGCCGAGCTTGCCCTGAGAGCGGATTCTGTCGGCGGTAACCAACCCCACGGCAAAGGCGTCCATACCGGCGATGTGGGCCTCGAACAGATCAGTAAGGTCGGTGGAACTGCGTCGTACTTTGGCATCGAAGTTGAATCCCCCATGACCGATACCCCCAGCCCCGAGGGTGACGAGCATGGCTTTGGTAGTTTCGTACAGGTCGTTGGGGAATTGGTCGGTGTCCCACCCATTTTGCGGGTCACCCCGGTTGGCATCGATGCTTCCCAAAAGGCCCGCGTCGGCGGCTACCTGCAGGTCGTGCGCGAACTCATGGCCGGCCAAAGTGGCGTGGTTGGCCTCAAGGTTCAATTTAAAATCCTTATCGAGGCCATGCGCGCGCAAAAAGCCAATCACCGTGGCAGCGTCAAAGTCGTACTGGTGCTTGGAAGGTTCCATGGGTTTGGGTTCGATGAGGTACACGCCCTTGAAGCCGATGCTGCGGCCATAGTCGCGGGCCATCATCAGGAAACGGGCCATGTGCTCCTGCTCCCGCTTCATGTTGGTGTTCCAGAGGCTGCTGTAGCCTTCACGGCCGCCCCAGAACACATAGTTGCTGGCGCCAAGCTCAACGCTGGCCTCAAGGGAAGTCTTCACTTGAAAAGCCCCTCGGGTAACAACGCGGAAGTCGGGGTTGGTGGCCGCCCCGTTGCGGTAGCGCGGATGGCTGAAGAGGTTGGAGGTGTTCCAAAGCAGCTTCACCCCCGTTGCTTCCTGACGTTCCTTCAGCCATTTGATCACGACATGGAAGTTCTTTTCGTAAACGGCCGGGTCGTCGTGGTCGGGCGAGGCATCCACGTCGTGGAAGCAGTAAAACGGCGTGCCGAGTTTGCTCGTGAACTCGAACGCGGCGTCGGCCTTGTCGCGGGCGGCTTCGAGCGGGTCTTTGTTGTCGTTCCAAGGGAAGACCCGGGTTCCGGGGCCGAACGGATCAGAGCCTTCGTTGCAGAAGGTGTGCCAGTAGGCGGTGGCGAAGCGGAAATGCTCTTCCATGGTTTTGCCCGCGACCTTCTGATCCGCCTTGTAGAAGCGGAAGGCCAGGGGGTTGTCGGTGGCTGGGCCTTCGTAGGCGACAGCTTTCACTGTAGGGAAATAGGTCCGTTTGCCGGTCCAAATGCTTTTCATGTGCGTTCTCCTGTCGGGTCTATGCCCGTTGTTGCTTGGAATAATTCCTTCAATTGGTCGAGGTAGGCTCCGGGGGCATGCAGGGCTTCCACCTCGGCAGAGTCGGGCTTTACCAGTTCTGCCCCCGGCAACCAGTTGGGAAGCGAGCGGCCCAACGCATGGGCAGCCGCAGCGGCCCCCAAGGCGGCGCCGCCGGTACCGATGACCCGCACTGGACGGCCCGAAAAGGCGGCAACCCGCCGGACAATTCCCGCACTGGAAGCTGGTCCGCCGGTGAGAGCCAGAGGCGCGGTTTTTCCCTTCAACCAAGGCCGGCTGCCTAAAAACAGAAGCCCCAGTTGAGAATCCACCGAGGCTGCCCAAGCGCGTTCAAACGATTCCCCAGCCGTGTGGCCGCCAGCTACGGAGGCCACCACCGGGGAGGGGGGGAAGCTCTCAGCGTGGGGTTGACTGAAGCCCAATACCGAACCAGGGCCGTGGGTCTTCAGAGCCGCCTCGGCACGGACAAAGTCGGCACCGTGACTGGTGCGCACACCATCCCACACCAAGGCTCCGTTGGTACGGCATCCGAACGCAAAGGGCCTGCCCAAGCCATCGTACATGGAATTGCCCCACCCTCGTGGGTCAAAGGCCTCGCTAGCCATCAGAACAAAGCTGGTGCCCAAACTCAGCAAATCTCCCTCGACAAGAACCTTGGACTGCGGGTTGTCGCCAGAGCCAATGAGAACCTCGCAATCGGAAGAAAACCCGAAACGGCGCACAAAGTGAGCTGCGATTTTTCCTGCCAGGGTTTGCGGCGAGGCGACGGACCCCAGTTTGGAGGCTAAGGCCCCGGTACCGCCACCCAGCCCTTGGGCACAAGCCTCAACTAAAGCTGGGCTCCATACTCTCGCGTGGTAGTCCATCAGGCTGGTGCCACTGCCGTTGCCCCAGTCGACGGGCACATGAATGCTTCCGGTGAGCAGCATCGGAAAGAGCTGACTGAGCAGAGCTACTCGGCTGGTGCGTTCGTAGCGCCGGGGATGCTCGCTTGCGAACCTACGGATCATAGCTCCTGTGAATCGCAAGGGGCTGTCGGAACCCGTGAGCGCAATCATAGCCTGCGATCCACCGGCGGCCACGCGCAGGGCGTTTGCCTCGGCTGTGGTGTCGCTGGTCATCCAGATGGGGGCCCGTGGGTGGCTAAACAGGCCCTCGGCCAATTCCTTCCACGTCCTGACCTCCGGGTTCTGCAACGAGCCCAACAACTGCTCAGCTTCGAGGCCGAGAAACACGCAACCGTGCTGTTGAGCACTGACACCGATTCGCTCCACGTGATGCAACGGCGCCTTGGTGGCCACCAAGTCTGTGAGAAGCTGTTCCAGCGCCAGCACAAACCCAACGGCCGACTGGTCGGCCTGGCCCTCATGTTCCACGGGCATCCAGATTTCGGGGGGGTAGGTGACGCTGTGTTCCAATACCAATTGGCCAGACTCACGGTCGACCAGAACAGCAGTCAGGCTCTGGGTGCTCGCATCTAAGCCCAGTACGAGATGATTCGACATCGTAAAAGAATACACCCGAAGTCAGTCAGGGTGGATTCCGACCTCATGCCCTCGACTGGCCAGAGATATCGAAAATTGATCTGCCATCTCTGTGTCAAGGATTTTCATGTGGTAGTTATCGGCGTTTCCCTGGAAGTAAAGCCGACGGTATTCGGTCGGTGGCACGCCAGAATGGGCCTTAAAATTGCGGGAGAAAAGAAACTGATTGGGATAACCGAGCTTCCACGCGATTTCTTTTACCGACATTGCCGAGTTGAGTAGGAGCGAGGTCGCAGTTTCTAGCTTGAGCACCTGCAAATACCGCATGGGAGTTAAGTTGAGGTGTTTCCGGAACAGACGGATCAGGTGCTCTTCGGAAATCTGAAGTGGTTGGCAGAGTTCCTTGAGGGTCAGATTGCGGAACACCGAGGCTTGCAACAGGCCAAGGGCCTGTTCCACGTGAAGGTTGTAAGGACCCCGTGAGGCACCCTCTGCGGCGATTTCGGCCTTGGAGGCGGGGAGCGCCATGTTGTCGGCCCACAAATCGTGAACAAAAGCTTCCAACCGCAGGCTCGCGGCTCTTCCACGCGAGGGATTGCTTCGCAGCGCGAACTTGGCCTTGGCGTCTTCAAAAAACAGTCGCTGATTGGTTCCAATTCGCACCGGAAACGAGGCTCGAAAGCCTTGGTCGTCTAAAAGCGAGCTGAGGTCGTCTTCCGGGCCCACCTGAAACAAGAGGGCGTAGTAACTGATGGGGTGGCGCAGGTCGGTCACTCGAATTTCATGAAACTCACCGGGTACCGAGAGGAAGAGTTGACCTCCCAACAGCGGATGCAAGGTGCCCCCTTGGTCGAACTGACCCTTCCCACCCACGAAGTAGTGAAACTCATACTGGCCTTCTAGGTGGGCATGCCGGCGGGAATGCCAGCGCACCATGCGGTCTTCCTTGAGTTGGTAGAGAAACACCACGTCGAGAATGGTCATGGGAGTATTCTAGCCGGGCATCTCAACGCGGACTAGCTTTTCCGTCGGTCAATCGCCTTTTTAGCGGGTACTGAGGGCCTTCCTAAACTGATCACGGTAGGTAACGAGTTCTGGCCAAGTGTAAAAGATCAGCACCTTCTGGTCTTTGATCGCGTTGCTTTTGGGTTTGTTGCCGGTGACAAACTGATTAAAGCTTTCAGCGAAATCTTCGAAAAGGCCCGTTGCGGCGTAATCGTTAACGAAGCTGGCCGGAGCGCTCTTGTACAGGGCCGTTCCTTCTTCCTCGCTGGAGGTGCTGGTGCCAAGGTTGGGGTAGGTATTCTTCCAAAACTTTTCGTAGAACACGTTCAGGTAAGCGTCTTTCTTGAATGTTCCCTCCTCAATCTGCAGGGTGCCGGTGGCGTTTTGGTCCATTTGGCTGGCCCGAAAACTGAGAACGTGTCCAAACTCGTGGATAATCGTGTGTTCAAAATCGGGTAACACTTCGGCATCGCGGTCGATAAAGGCTGATTTGGCGCTGGGCAAACTCAGACCTAGCGTAAAGCTCTGACTATCGTCAGACTGTTCGATCCATCCATCAGTTTTGGAGTCGGAATTACTCTCCACCGGTTCAAAAAATTCCAAACGACTGACTAGGTTCAACAGGTTGGTGGGGACAAGGGCGGTTACGGCTTTCCAGATGGTGTCATGGGTCTTCTTGTCGGCCGCTGAGAGGGTGAACTCCGAGTCTGGTGTTAATTTTCCCTTGACGGCTAGGTAGGCCGCAATGGTAGTGGTGTCTTCCTTTGCTTCCTGCGCAAAAACGAGCGTTGTTGAAAAAAGCAGAATAAAACAAACCGCAAGACCGCGATGAATAGAGTTGGCGATTTTAATGAGATCAGTATAATACGCCCATGCTTACTCTCGACGTCAAGAAAACCCTTCCGTGGATCCTTTTTCTCATTTTTTTTGCCGTTTTAAATGAAACCGTTTTCGGAGTTTCCACGCCGGCGATACAGGCCGAGTTCGCGCTGAGTTCTACGGGCGTGAGCTGGATGACCACCATGTTCATTCTGTTTTTCGGAGTTGGGACCATCATCTACGGCAGGTTGTCGGACCTGTTCAGCATCCGCCGCCTCCTTGGTTTCGGAGTGATACTCTACGCTGTGGGCTCGGCCTTTGGGTTTGCCTTTCAGGGAAATTACGCCACCGTGCTGGTGGGGCGAGCCCTACAGGGAGCCGGTGGCTCGGCGCTTCCCGCGCTGGTGATGGTGATTGTGGCACGCTACTTTGCCCCCGAGGTGCGAGGGCAGCTCTTTGGGTCTATTGGTTCGGTGATTTCGTTTGCGGCGGGCATAGGGCCGGTGATCGGCGGCTTTGTTACCTCGCAAATGCATTGGGGCTGGCTGTTCCTGATTCCCCTGCTCACGCTGGTGGCGTTTCCGTTTTTGATGAAGGTATTGCCCCAGGAAGCCACCAAGCCAGGTAAGCTGGACTTTGTCGGTGCAGGGGTTTTGACCTTGGGCCTGACGGCTATCATTTTGTGGCTCACCTACCCCGACTGGTATTGGCTGGTTGCGGGCTTGGTGCTGCTCGCTGGCTTTGTGGCCCGCATCCTCACCGCTCG
>Ga0209084_1000270_pt1 | contig 50205 bp, 41 predicted proteins | sample C_130820_MF_Meta_FD_187309 | JGI IMG/M metagenome (GOLD analysis project Ga0209084, IMG submission 187309) | Freshwater microbial communities from Lake Croche, Canada to study carbon cycling - C_130820_MF_MetaG (SPAdes) (version 2) | ecosystem: Environmental > Aquatic > Freshwater > Lake...
GACTTTCGGAATCAATCCATGCTTGTGCTTCTTGCTCGCTAGCAAACGGTCCCTTGTATGGATCTGATTCGCTAGTTCGTACATTAGTATGCATTACATAATAAGCACCATCATCTTCCCAAGGTGCTGCACCTTCACCTTGTTGTGGCATTGGGCGGTCTTTGGCAGGCTCGTTTTGGGGTGCAAAACGATTATCTTTATATTTGTCTAAAGCAGTAGCTTCTTCTATATCTTGGCCTGATACATATTCTTCAAGGTCAACGGTATTAGTTTCACGCATGATACTATGTAATAGTGGGAAGAAGCCAACTAATTCTTCTTGGAAATTTATTTCTGTAAATTTGCTCTTATAATCTTCTAACGTTACTGCGTCTAACACCATTTCGTCTGTGTTATCACCCATGCCTGACATTTCAAAATCTTCTCTCCATGCTTCGTAGTGATGGCGTTTGCCCAGTGCTGCTACTCGTGCCTTAAGTTCATTCATGTGGCCTATGGCTCGTTCCGCAATTCCATGTGCATCGGCATTTATGTGACTACGTTGTATATGTCGTTGGAATTCTCCTAACTTTGCAATATCCTCACTCATTTTAATAATTGCTTTGCCTGCTGGATCGTGTGGAACACCACCGTGATCCACGTGTTGTGCCATTGCGAACGCACCTGCTAGATGTATAAATGGATACTTTGCACGTTCGCCGTCTGCGTTTTGTATAAAGATTGCCTTGATGTTTTTACCTTGGCTACGTGCGCCTGGATATGTTTCTTCTACTGCTTTTGTGTGACGTACAATAACTTCTGTCTTGCCCTGTACAGCACGGCTGGTTTTTCTGGAACTCTTATGGTTCCAACGTGATTCGTTCATAGTATTCATATCTGGTTCTTCCTTAGGGCCTTGTGTTGCGGCCAAATGTTGAAAATCATTCTTATCTAAATTAGTTTTCGCGATGTCTCTTGTGTCAAATCTCAGCAATCTACGCATGGAAAACAATCTCATTTCTTTAAGGAAATTGAACCACATTTGGGTAGCAACGTCATCTTGATTTTCTGTAATACCTTGACTATAGTAAATCTTTAAACTGCCAAGATCGTTTAAACTAATGCTAACACGGCCAAGATCAACTCCTTCATTAACAAAGTCAAAATCAAAGAAACGTGCTTCTACTGGGTCAATTGTAACTGCACCTGTTTCGTCGCCCATTTCTAAATTAGTAAAACGGCTGCGGACTTTGTCAAAAAGATCTTGGGAGATTAGTTGTATAGGTTTCATGCTGTTATTTATTCAATTAGGAACTAATATAGATGGGCATGGGCATGATAAATTCTTCTTCACGCTCTTCACGCATACGGTCGTAGATTGCAGGATCCCATTCTTGTAGCACTAATGTCATACGAATTGCTAATAACATACTGCTAACAAGGTCGTCATGTGCTCCCACTTTGGCTTCAAAACTTAATCCTTTTGCCACAAATGTTTTTAATTCACTGATAAAAGCACGTGAATTTATCTTTAATCTATCAGATTCTATTAGGTATTTTAGTTTGGCACAAGCGTTGATTTTAACGGAATGTGTGGTATTAAATCCTTTGCGATATCTGCGTACATGCCCTTTCTTAATGGGTTCACTAAGGAATAATCCAGGTATGCTTTCTTCACCTAGTTCGTTAATAGAAACTAATGCAGCTTCACCTATGTTATTATTTTCTACGCTGTAATATATGCTAGATGTTCCGCCTTTTCTGGCACACTCATCATTAATATAATTACAAATATCACGCAATATACGTACCTGACTTTGTACAATGGTTAAGTTATGCTGCCATTCTGCCACTTGTTCAAAACTGGGTATTTCTAAAACTTGTATAGCAGCAGGATCTCCACCTGTACCTAAACTTGGATCAAGACTAACTATATATGTTGATTGTGGATTGATCTTTTTATACCAACGTGCTTCTCCCATGTTCATTATAGGTTTAATTCCATCTAATGTGGCTAATTTCATACTGTTGATCAATGTTTCATCAAATACCAAAAATTCACAATTGTGCTCACGTCGGAATCGTTCCTCACCAATACGTCCGCGTTCTTCTGCTGCCCAAGCCTCGTCTCGATCGGGGTGTTCATGCCAGTATGCCCTAAATGGGAAGAACCCATTACGACCTAATGGTTGTTCGTTGCCAAATTCATCAAATTGATAGTTTGCTTCTTTCCATATCTGTGCAAATTGATCTTCGTCACTATTAGGTGTACTTGTGATAATTGCTTTACCACCTGTACTTAGTGTAGGAGATATTGAAGTCCAGAATTCACTGGCAATATTAGGTGGCACAAATGCAAACTCGTCTGCGTATAGTAGTGATAATGACATACCGCGACCTGTTGTTTCTGTAGTAGTCTGTGCTACAATACGACTACCGTTGTCAAACTCTAAACTTTGTTTATTATAACTTGTAGCACCACATCTAATATGATCAGGGCATAGTTCATATGCATATCTAATACGTGCCATAATTTCCTGGGCACCTGTGTGTTTATGTGCTGCTACAAGAATAGTACTATCTGGAACAAACATAGCAAACCAGAGTAGATATCCTGCTGCTGTTGTAGTTTTACCTGTTTGACGAGGCAGTAGATTTACATTAAAACGATTGTTATGATAACTATCAATTAATCTACGTTGATATTCATATGGCTCATACAATAGTTTACCCTTGATAGGATGTTGTATGTGGAAAAAATGCTCTAAGAAGTAGTGCGGACCATTAATAGGATCAGAAGATTGTAATAGATCTTCAATATCTTGTTCTGTGAACTTTTGTGTACTGTGGGCCTTTTTTACCAGTTGCCCGTCTAAGTTTTTTGATCCCATATGTTTATTTAATGAAAAAAATAGCCTCCGAAGAGGCTATTTGAACTACGTTCTAAGTTTTGATTATCTTCTTGGACTCATACCACTACCTTGCGTTTGTCCAACTTTTTGCATAAAAGATAGTTTTTCCGCTTGGTCATTAGCATAGTTGCTATTTGGTTTATTTGCTGAAAGTTGTTTATTACGATCCAGTTTCTTGCTAGCAGCAGTAGCCGCATGGGCTGCTGGCCTATCGCCTGAAATTCGCACCTGCATTGGACTTACACCAGTCTCGGCTGATTTAGCAGCGGCCTTGGCTGAAAAATCTGCATAATCATCAGCATGGGCTTGCTGTGCATTTTGTTGTCTTGCATTATGCACTTTGTTAACTAGTGCAGTGCTAATTTCATCTACTTTCTTATTACCTTCGGATACAAACTTCTTGTAATCTGCCATCAATTGTTGTTCCATTGTGGCCTTGGGCATATTGCCATCCATTCTATCACCTTGACCAGGTTGATTTTCTTTATTAGCAAACTGGTTAGCACTGAACGGAGGAGACTTACGTGGATCAGATGGACTATTGTCATATTGCCCTTCGTCTGTTTCTTTTTCATCTTTTTCTGCGTTATGATCATCCATGTCGTGATCACCATCATTGTCAATATCACCGTGTGCTGCACTAACATCATCGCCGCCCATAGGATTTAGTTTATCAATCATGGAACGCATATCAGAAGTTGGATCTCCTGCATCCATTTCTGGTTCAGCAGTTAATGCCACAGCTGGTTCAGAATCCATTGGCATTGGTTCTTCTTGACCGTATTGTTTAACACCTGCTAGTTGCATAATAGTAGCCAGCATGTCGCTAAGTTCTTCGCCGCTGCCTGCTGTCATATTAATACTTGCCGGCATTGGAGGACGCTCAGGCATGCCGCCCATCATACCCATTTCGGGCATAATACCACATTCTTCTACCTGTCCTTCTTTAACGATAGTAGGATTAGTACTATCAAGTTCGGCTAACCGTTTCATTACATCGATCATTTGCATAATTATTTCCTTGGGTCTTCGGCCTGAGATTTAAATAGGCTCGTTTGCTTTTCATCGGTGTCAGTATTAAATTTAGCTGCACCTTCTGTGGGAATTTCTTCTCCACGGGCTTTGCGTTGAAGTTTAAGAATATCGTTTAATTCTTTAACAAAACCGCTATTGTACTTATCTCCGTAGTAATCTTCAAATTTAGGAGTACCAGCTTCTGCATAGTTAGGATCATCTAACAATGCACCTTTACGTGGCTCTTCAATGTGTTGATATTCTTCAGTGTGTTCAAATGGACTACGGACTACTAAATTTTGTTTATTAACTTTCAATTCCGAAGTCAAGTATTCAGTAAGTTCTTGTTGAGTGGTAGGATAATCTAATACTACTTCATATATACTTACTTCACAGTTTTTAACCTGAGGAAAGTCTAAAGGTAATGCTTGGATAGGAGTAGTACCAGTCTTTTTAAATCCACTAACTGCATATTTGCTCAACAATGATTGCATTGATGCTTCTTGCTCAGTAGTGAACTCACCAGCTACTTTCACGCGGAAATCATACTTTTTAGTAGATTCTGATAGGTATTGAGTAAATGTTTTCATATTATTATTTATTAAGATTTCAAATCTTTTAACTTAGCGAGTATGCTATTTCTGTCAGTGAGTATATATCCTTCTCCATTCACAGTTTCATTATTCTCATTTCCGTGCTTTTTATCCACGGCTAATTTCTTAATCTGTAGATCAATCATTTTCAATTTTTTGTCAATTTTAGCACTTTTTGCGGTAATGGCAGCAGTTAACATAGACGCTGCAACTTCAAACATTCTACTGCCATATCTTGCTTCTACATTCATACCTAAGTCCATTAAGTCGTCATAGGCTTGTTCTGCTTTAGCAGCAAGTTCATCAAACTCAGTATCACTAATATCTCCTAACCCTTTTACACGAGGCAGGGCAGCTGATATTTTGTCAAATTCTTCTAATTTGTCCTCAATATCAATAGTAGGAACAGGTTCAGCATCTACTGCGGTTGGTGTCATTACAGTATCTATAATATTTGGTAAATCCAAGAGGTCTTCGAGTTTTTTAGTCATACTCTTACTTATTTAGATTTTTTACTATTGGAAAAAATATCATGCTCGTTAATAACTCGAAACTTAATTCCTTGTTGATGGCACCATTTACTTGCAGCAGCCCACTTAGCTTGGTTCTTAACAAATTGTGCTTGATTGTAAGGATTTTTACCCACACGTTCTTTGAGCATTTGATTGGCAGGTTTTATTTCTATAAGTTCTGCATGTTTCTTCATATGTTTATCAATATAAGAAATTAAAAAATCAGGAACATATACGGTAGCTTTGCCTGTTAGTGGATCTCTGTAAGGTATCTTCACAGGTTCGCTGGCCCATTCTTGTATACTAGGATTATTATCGCAAAACATGCAAAATGTAGTTTCCCAACTACTTCTACAATAGGGAGGTTTACTTCCAATATATTTTTCAATATTTTTTACCTGATAAACACCTTGACTAAATTTTAAACTCATAATGTTTTGGTACGTGGCCAAATTTGACCCGATGCAGGTCTACGATCAAATTTATCATTAGGAAATACCTTGCCCGAAGTAGGTCGTAATCCATTTTTTAAATATTTGTAGACCGAGTTTCCAATAGGCGGACCTAATCCAGTAACAGGATCCCAATCTGTAGTACCAGCATATCCACTGGTAATAATATTGTTGTTACTTCCAACAGTTATATCATAGAATGATTTTTTATGATTATAAAATAATGTATTATATTCAGCAGATGATCGTTGTTTACCTGTTAATGCCTGAATTCTTGCCAGCATTCCTGCCATTACCGGTGCTGAAGCACTAGTACCACCAAACCCCACTATGGACCCATTTAAATAAAATAAATATCCATTCATCGGACCTGAGATATCAGGTACTCCTCTCATGGTTAATGCTGTTGGTGTTCCGGTAGTGCCACTATTGATAGGTGTATAATATAGTCCAGTTTGCCAATTAGGTAATGAAAAATATCCACTTACCCCACCACCGCCACCCCACGTTGCTGAAAAACTAAGATCTCTATTATCGTCAGTTTCAGATAATCGTGTATTATTGTTATTTAATGTAAGTTTTGTTCCGCCTATTGAAATAACATTTGGACTAGATGTTGGATATGCTACTTGTACAGTTGATAATCCTGTAAATGTTGATCCACTATCTCCTGATGATACACAAATTGCAATCTTAGCAGCAGATGCTGTTGATAATACACTCTCCATAGTTGCTATGGTACCTGCACTAGGCTCACCGAGACTATATGAATAACTTATATTAAGAATATGACAGCCGTCGGATATTGCTCTATTAATTGCAGTTACAAAACCAGTACTAAAATATATAGTAATATTGGCTGCAGGAACCAGTGTGGCTATACAAAATATGTCAAGTGCATTTTCAGGATCTGCCCCTGAGTTGGTAAATGTACCACTTGTTCCGTCTAATAAAACTTGGTTAATTGTAGGTGCAACAGTACCTGCAGCAATTAATCCACTAAATTTTAAATCATCAAATGTTTTATTAAGATCACTTTGCAAAAATCCGCCGCCGAGCGGTGCAATAATACCAATCTTAACTCCTGCTCCGTCATTTGCAGGCATGTTATATGCAATTGCAATTGCTGGTGGTGTAAGTCCTACATAATCTCCTATACGCAACAATGGATCAATATTAGGAATTTCAAATGCTTTTAAATTAGTAGAATTGATACTTTCATCTATATCAGACATTTTATGTTTCCAAACGTAATAGTGTTAATGTAACTGTTATTGAGGCAGTTGATCCACTTAAATTAGTCACAGCTAGATAAATTGTACTGCTTGGTGATGTATCGTCGTTGAATCCAAATATAGCCGGTGTCATTAATTGTGTTTGTGCTCCTGTTGTAATTACTTCGGCTATCACACCCGAACCCGGAGTAGGGTCTGTAGTTTGAACCCTTGCATTATCGCTGGTTCTTGCTGCATCGTTTGTATATAGTCGAACCCAGGCTGCTGCACTTGTTTGTATTTTAAATAGTGCATAAGATTTAAATCCTGTAACTGAAATGTTACCGGTTGCATTATTTGCAATACTTGCGGTTGCTCCTTGAGCCGTACCCCTGATATATGAACCACTGCCACCGGTTACACCTTGTACACCTTGTCCAGTAACACCTTGTACACCTTGCCCTGCATTTGACCCTTGTGCTCCTTGTGATCCAGTAGAGCTACCCTGGGCTCCTAAAACACCCTGAGTACCTTGGCCAGTTAAACCTTGGGCACCTTTGACTCCTTGAGGACCTTCAACTCCTTGAGTTCCATTGGTACCTTGTATTGCTATTGGTACGTTTGCTAATATTTGATTAGATAAATCTTGATAAGCAAATCTTTTTGCAGCACCGTTATTAACTACTAAAAAAGTTGTAGCATCGTTAATAGTTGGTGTAATAGTTAAATCTGTAATTTTTGGCATGTTAATTATTCCGTTGTTAGAATTTGACCAAGTTCATTTGTTATTAGTTGTCCGTTTTGATCAAACAAAGCAAATCTTGTATTAACAGATGAGTTTGATACGCTAAAGGTATAGTAGCCATCTACTATATTTCTTTGTATTTGAGGATTTGGAGTAAACCCTCGAGAATATCCCAAACTACTAGATTTAAATCTATTATAATTTAATAGTTCAGATACTAATCCTGATAATTGCACATTTGATAAACCTTTTAAGGTATCTAATATTTTCATTGGATTATAACCATCCGTATATGCCTGTCTCATAATGGTTAATGTGATTGACTCAGCAGCAACATCACCAAATCCTCTATTGGTAAAATACCCAGTCATTGCTGCTAATACGGTTGAATTTAATTCAATGGGTGTAGAATAATAGTTATTCATAGCATTCACCGTATCAGAATTAGAAGGTTTTGCTGCTGGAGGTAAATTAGAATATTGAGGCATAATTAACCCTTAGGCGGAAAAATTATTGAAGCAGGATTAGCTCTAATTTTACCATCGACGCTCTCATTAAATCCTTTGAATATATTAATTCCAAATCCACCCACAGTAAACACACCGGGTGCATTTGCAGCTGGTTCGGCGTATTCATTTGCAGGACCGGCTTTACCGTATTTTCCTGAACCACTATTTAAGGTGTAGCTCAATAAACTACCTGCAATATTATATTCAGTAGCATTTTGTCTAGTTAGTCCGTTTTGATTAACATAATTTTTGAGTACAACAGTTCCTAATTGAGTTAGCATATCCGAAGCTTGTGGACGGTTTTTTATTCCATATTCTCTGGCCCCCGGCGGTGGATCAGGCGGTTGGTCCCCAACCGGCACAGGTGCCGGTCTAATTGATTTGAATCTCGGTGTCTGTAAAGTTTTATCAAATGGTGATATTCCTCTAGTTTTATAAAGAAGATCGTTTCCTTCTGTATGGGGACCCGGCGTTTTATCATAATAGTCTTCAACAAAATAATCACTGGTTCCTTTTACAAGTTTTCCTTGTTTATAAAACACCGTTTCAAATTCAACTGTTAATTTATTTTCTAATATTTTATTGCCTGCGCCTTGATCTACACTATCGTGTTTCCAATCTTTAATTTTAGGATTAACTAACGTATATTTTGTAAAATTTCCTTGATGCATTACATAAATTTCAATAGAATCAAAAAAATTATTGTTCAGTCCGTTATCATATCTACCATAATTATAATCAATCTTTCCGTATTTGGTATTTTCAAATGCTGCATTATTTTGTTGTCCATCAACATAATAACTTTTATAATAATTAACCCAAAGAAGATGTGTAATATTTGTATTATCGTCGTGTAAATCTATATTAATAGGATTATAGCTTATACTTTTTTGTATTATTGTTTTTCTATTATATTGATTTAATGTTTCTGTGGCAATGTTAAATTTAGGAAGATCAATCTTCTTTGCTAATAACCCAACATTATATCTATCTTTTTCACCCCATTCTGTATCCTTTATATATTTTGGATTTATATTAAATCTTACAAAATATAAAAAACCAAATTTAGGTGATTTAGCAAAAGCACCACCAATATACAATCTATCTGCATGTTCGTAGGGCCTGAATGTTGTACCAAAACCTAGGTTGGTTATATAGTCATTAAATTTATTGCTCATAGTAATATTTAGTCAAAGAAAAACCTGGAGATTAATCCAGGTTTTTAATTATTACGCGATTATTAGTTAACTAGACCTTGTGCGTTAGATGCTCTTACAACACGGCCAACATCTAATCCAATACCGCTAGCTGCACCACCAGGTGCTTCAAGTTGAATAGCGTTATCTATACAAATTGACATATCAATATCAAATGGATCATTCTTTGTGTAATCACCACCTGCATAAGTAACTTGTTTAATCCAGCAGCCTACGTATTCAAAACTTTCTAAAGTAACAGGCTCGTAAGCACCATTACCACCATCAAGAATTTCAACACGCATTCTAAATTTATAATCTGAACCGGATGCTGCTCCGCTTTGCTCAAAGAAATCAAATTGTTTCTGCATTTGTTCGCCAACTTTTTTAGTAACAACACCGCTGGCATCGTCTCTAACTTTTAGTTTAACGTCGCCAAACTTATGTTTTCCTAACAATTTAACTGTACTGTTATAAACATGTAATGGAACTTCTTCAAATGAAATTTCAGGACGAGTAACAGTCATAACTTGTTTAGTTAATTCAGTACTTGGTTGACCACCTACTCCAAACTGATCCATTGTAACACGGAAACGGTATTGTAATTTTGGCATTAACAAACCTTGGGTATTAGGCCCTTGAGTTCCTGCTATTGGTACTGTAAATCTATTTAAACTTGCAACTGGCATATAAATGCTCCTTAATCTATGTTATTTACCTATTATAGGCCGGCCTTGATATCGCCAGTATTTTTTAGTCTTAAAGGAATATAAATGTATTCAACTGCTTTAACAGGCTCAATAGCAATATCCATATATAATTCATTACGATCTATTCTTGAAGGAGTATTATTTGTTTCATCGCAGACTACAATATAGTCATACAATGCACGTTGTCCTACTAATTCAAGCATCAGGCTTTCTGCCGCTGCTTTAATTTCTCTGCGAGTTTGTGCATCATTTGGTTCAAATAAGAACGGTCTTGCAAGAACATCTAATTGACGTCTTAGATAACAAACTAATCGAGCAACATTAATTCTATCTAATGCACTGGCATTTTTAGCACGAGTACGTTGACCATATGCTACAATTCCAACACCTGTAAAGGTTGCAATTGGATTAATTTTAACTGAGTCTAATACATCACGTATACCTTGTGATAACGCAGTAGTTTTAAACTCACCTTCGGCAGTAATATATCCAACGGATGTGGCATTGTCAACTCCGCCACGTCGTGTACCTGCTGGTGCAAACCACTGATAACTTTTTGCATCACTATTAATGATAGTACGTAACATCATGTGACTTGGTGGAACAACAATATAGTTACCTGTGTTATCATTGGCATAACCACTTGGATAATACATTGCCATATATTCGTCATATGTTACTGCACCGTCGTCGTTATTGTCAAACGCTAGGGCAATATTTTTACCCCATGCATTTAATGCAGTTCCTGTTGGTTGTAAACGGAATGGAGTATCACCAATAACAAATGCTGTTTGACCCCTGTCAACATTAAAACCAACCATATTTTGTATAGCCTCTGGATAACCAGGCGCCGCCATTAAGTTGAAGTTAACTGTATCTGTATCTCTAATAATTGAATTTGTATCAATTGTAGATTTTAATGCCGCAACAATTTGTGCTCGCTGTGCATGACGTCCGAATACACCAGACCCATCCTCGGCCACATTATGTCGTGATACCCAACGATCTATGTTATATGCATCTAACAGTTCGCCAGTTACTCTCGGATAACGTTTATTTCTGCCATTGTTGGCGTATATATCAATATATCCAGTCATGTATTCTTTAACATTAAATCCACTACGACGAGTATTAAACAAACGCATACCTCTTGGATAGATAGCAGGATCGGGTGCATCTGGATCTAAATAATTATATGTTAATAATTTTCGTATAGGATCAGGTTCCACATCGTCGCCAGCACCACTCCAACGTGCATCTGCAAATAACCAACCATTAGAGCTTGATTGATCTGTTACATCTTGTTTAATCCAACCAGCGGTGATACTATAAACATAAATGTCTTTACCATAGCGATCCATATCTGCGGTAGAAATCCAAATATCACCATTTACTAATGCGGTTCCGTCACTTTGTCCATTAGTTTTTGCAGGCTCGGTCGCACTTACAATTGGACCATCTGGACTTGTGTTAGGAAATGCACTAGCATCATGATAACCAACCCAGGTTGTGCCGTTGTGATACATAATATCAACTTCGTCAACAATTGAATTGTACCATAATGTTCCGTCAGCCGGAGTGTTATATGGTGCATCATCAGATGCAATATAACTCAATGGTGCCCAATTTGTAGCAAGAAAAGCAGCAGGACTATCTCCAGGTGCAGGAACATATAGATTATCAGTAGTTCCTGCAACAAATCCAAGTGCAGCCAATGGAGTAGCGGTGCCGTCAGTCATTTCAAAATCGCCACCTGACTTATGTGAAATTGATATAGAATCACTTGTAGCATTGTAGGAGGAAATAATATTAGTAAGTCCTGCTGCTGATAAAAATCCCGGAACTAAAGATGCAAGACTGGTAGTTGTTGTTCCACCTGTAATAGTTATTAAAGTACCTGTATTAGTAGCACCAGACCACGATGTAGATCCTGCTGTTGTTTCTTTAATTACAAAACTATAAGTACCTGCTCCAGATTTAGGACTTTGGCTACTAGTTACAGTAGTTGCTCCTGTATTTGCACGTCTCCAGGCTTTAAAGTTTGCTATTGGATTGTTTGCATTATTGTCGTAATTAGTTTCAACAAAAACAGATCCTACGGGAATTGCCGATCCGCCTGTTGAATCTAATCCTGCTGTAGCCTCTAATACTTTGTCATAAATTGGTGTTGTTAGTTTATCCCAACCCTGAGATGCCCTGTTAAAACGTTTTACACTCCAGTTAGCACCATTATTAGCTGTAGTTGTTACAATCCATACGCTCTTATCAGCAGTAGCACCGGTCCAATTAGGAACTTGATAATGGGGACTCATTACAAGATTTTTTGATGCATTAAGAACAACATCCCATAATACTCCACTAGTCTTATAAAACAATCTATTGGTATTATCTTTAGTAATGATCAAGCAATAATCTCCGACAGTTCCAATAGTAATGTTTGGTTTTCCAGCACTAAAACTTCCTGCATCAGAATTGTCATTTAATATGATAGGAGTTTTATCAACAAATATTTGTTTAGTTTGATTCCATTCTTTAATACCATATTTGCTATCATTGGTGTCAATCCAATATTGTCCGGCTTCTGGATTACCGTGTGGCATGCTAGATGTTGGAATTAAATCTGCTGTATTAACATCGGCTCTAATAATATATGCTCTGCTACTAACACCAAGTAAACTATAGGCTGCTTGTAGACCATATTCATTTAACTCATTGCCATGTAATGCGTTACCACCAGCATCTGTATAAAAGTGTGGTACACCGAATGTATCAGCTAGATCACGCTGACTGGTCATTAACCATAATTTACCAGCATTTGCTGCTGTAGTTCCGGCTGCAATAGTGCCGCCTGCATTTTTTTTGTCTTGGCTAGATGTTACAAATAATAAAGGCACAGTTCCTGGTGCCGCTGGAGTATAAAAACTCTCATCAATTACTGTTACTAATACGCCCGGTGAATTCAATGTTGCCATATGTAATTTCTCCTAATTGGATTACTTGAATTATTTACCTAGTATAAGAAAAAACAAGGGGTTAAATACTAGTGAAAAGGGCAGCAAAAAGGGCGCAGAATGAGAGATTTATGCAAAGAATGTGGTAAACGACCTGTGGCAATTAACTATTATAAATTAGGTAAAGCCTTCTATAGATCTAAGTGTGACCATTGTGCAAGTCAACGTAAAGATGGTATACCTTTGTGGGAAAAAGCAGGATATAAAAAGAAAACCACATGTGATAAATGTGGTTTTACATCTAAATACCCTGATCAGTTTAACGTATTCTACATCGATGGCAATATAACAAATTGTAGATATACTAATCTTAAGACAGTATGCGCTAATTGTCAACGCATACTACACAAACTTAAACTTCCTTGGCGGCAGGGAGATCTTCGACCAGATTTCTAAGTTGTTCAAATAATGAATCAATGGTACTATCATTGGATACTATGTGATCAATTTCACCGCCTACCCAAGAATATTCACTGGCGTGTATTTTTGATTTTTCTAGTTTTTGCCTACTAAGTGCCCAAGTTGTATTACCGTTTGGTCCACTATTAAATGATTTTGCAGCAGAAATCCAGTTGGGATCATCACCACGCTTAATACGTATCACAAGTCCTCCTGCTTTATGAATAGCAGCAATTTCATTAGGAAAGCGTACATCACTAATAACAATGTCATCGTTACTGGTTAATAGTTTATGCTCTAAACTAGCAATCCAAATATCATTATGAAATGCTTTACGGCAAACTTCTGTACCCCACCATTGAAGAATCCACCTTGGTGTTAGATTGGGCATGTCTAAACGTTCTGCCCACCACGGATCCACTTGTTCTCGCCATTCTCGGGCTTCTTTTGTACGGCCTTCGAGTAATGTACGATCCCAACCAAACACGGCTGCTACAGCATCTTTTAATGTGCCAGCAAAACTATCTCTTCTAAATCCGTGAAAATTAACCAAATAATCAGCGGCGGTGTCTTTTCCAGAGCCAATTAAACCTACAAAACCAATGATCATAACATCCTCAAGTGATACTATAATATATTACAATTATATTAATTTGTCAATAATTTATTAGCCAATTACAAAAGTAAGCGGTGTGCCCCCGTCTTTGTAATTTACTAAATCAAGTTCAAGGGTTTCAATTTCAGCTTTACCTTCACCTTTGAGAGCTGCACCATTTAATTGTGTGGTGCCCGATGGTGCAGCAATACTGGCAAACTTTTCACGTGCTTCACCTAGCATAAGTTTACAAGTTGCTAATGAATAATCTTTTAACCACTGTCCTGCAAACTGATCTTGCATGAGATTAAAGTCTGGGCGATAGTTATATAACCACAACATGACTTCTTCTTCGGCTCGTGGACGTTGCATAATAGTAAGTTTTTTAGTAGTTTTGTTAAATGTAAAGTTAATTTCGCTACCAAACATTTTACCTACTAATTTTTGATAGCTGGCAAATGCGTAATAAGTTGCTAATCCTCCCATATTTGTACTAGTTAACAAATAAGTGTTAGAATATGCTAGATTAAATGGTTCGTATACTGAGCCGCCTTGACCGCCTCCTGATCTACTGCCAACGCTACGACGGAAAATCTGTCGAACATTGGTAACTTCTTGTGGAAGCATATACTCATTTTGATCCACGTCGAGTGTTAAGAATCCAAAACTTTCTTCTACTGCATTACTACTGCGTTGGCGAAATTTAGCCAATGCCCTGTTAATTGCTGTGCTGTAATGTACAGGGTCTAGTTCTACATCAACCATGCCACTACCTAACATGGATTTGACGTATTCTACAATTTGTTGGCGTTCGTTTTCGTTTTCAGTCATAACAATATTTACCTATAAATACAATACTATGCCAAAACTTTCCATGTACAAGCCCGAAAAGGGCAATGATTTTAGATTTATAGATCGTGTAATTAACGAAGAATTCCAAGTCGGCGGTACAGATGTTTATATACACAAATATCTCGGCCCCGTTAATCCCGAAGAAGGAAACAGTACTCCTACACAACCTAATAATTCCAATCCTATTCCAGAATTAGGAATACAAGATTTGTTGTTTATGGAAAACAGAGATAGACATTATGCTCCAGATGTTTACGTTATTCGTGGCATATATACCATGCAAGACTTAGATTTTAATTTGAGTCAATTTGGATTATTTCTTCAGAATGACAACATTATGATTAATTTTCACTTACGTAGCAGTTTTGATGCATTAGGTAGAAAAATTATGGCAGGCGATGTTATAGAATTGCCACATCAAAAAGATGAATATGCATTAGATGATAGTCTTGTAGCACTAAGAAGATTCTATGTTGTTTCAGAGGTTACACGCCCTGCCAGTGGATATAGCCAAACTTGGTATCCACATTTAGTTAGAGCAAAATGTTCACCACTAGTTGATAGTCAGGAATTTAAAGAAATTCTTGATGCAGATTCTGGAGCAGAAGATGGTAGTACATTACGTGATTTAATATCATCATATAAGAAAAATATAGAAATTAATAATCAAATTATTCAACAGGCACAAGCGGATGTTGAAAAGAGTGGATATAAAACTGAGCAATTTTACATTGTACCAGTTAGTAATACCGGAACAGGATTATTATCCGTAGCTGATGCTACAATTGATAATACCGATGTTACGTCAGAATCATCATATTTAGATGCATCGGCTGTATTAAATACTCCTGGTAAAAATTATTATATCGGATATTTAACAGGTGATGGACTTCCACCAAATGGTATTCCTTATGGATTTGGTATTATATTTCCTGCAACTCCAGCACTTGGTGATTTTTTCTTAAGAACCGATTATTTGCCTAATAGGTTATTTAGATACGATGGGGTACATTGGATCAAATACGAAGATAATGTAAGAATGACCACCAGTATGATGGGAGAATCACAAACAGATAATCCATTATTGGTAAGAAGAAAGTTAAAAACTAGTTTTGTCAATAATACAACAACTGGTACAATTTCTGGTGTAGTTGTTCGAGAACGACAGGCACTAAGTCAAGTATTAAAACCAAGGGCAGATTTATAATATGGTTATTTACAAATTAAACACGGAGGCAGCGGTTTAACACCGACTGTACTAAATCGGACTACTTTTATGATGGGCAAATACGTAGATATTTGTCACAATTTATTCAAATACTTAGTAATTTTGCCTACAAAGATGCCAAAGGTAATTTAGTACAGGTGCCTGTTCGTTATGGAGATATGACTAGACAAGTTGGACAAATACTAAAAAAGAATAGTGAGAACACAATTCCTAGTGCTCCATTTATTTCTTGCTATATCAAAGAATTAGAATTTGATAGAGAACGATTACAAGATCCAACTTTTATTAGTAAAATTAATATAATAGAAAGAGACATTGAGCATCAACAATACTTAAATACCAAAGGCAATAACTATACCATTGAACGTATTATGCCAAGTCCGTATAAATTAACGTTAAATGCAGATATATGGACTACTAGTAACGATCAAAAATTACAAATATTTGAACAAATAGCAATTTTCTTTACTCCAAGTTTTGAAATACAAACTACAGATAATTATCTTGATTGGACAAGTCTAAGTACTGTTAGATTAGATGATGTGAACTGGACTAGTCGTCAAATTCCCCAAGGAGTTACAGAAGATATAGATATCATGACTATGACATTTGATACGCCTGTATGGATTACTCCTCCTGCCAAAGTAAAAAAATTAGGAGTTATTACTAAAATTATATCTAATATATTTTCAGGTAATGCACAAGGAACAATTTCTAGTCTATATAATGTACAAGATGCTTCTGATGTATTTTCAAATGTTTCTCCAGATGCAACAATTACAATAACTCCTGGAAATTATGATTTATTAGTTTTAAACAATACTGCAAGGCTAATACACAGTAATGGTGTTGGTGAAAACATTGATATTACAGCACCAAAAAATACAGCATCGTGGCATAAAGTATTAGATTTATATCCTGGAAAATTTAGAGCAGGGTTAAGTGAATTAAGATTTGCTCAATCGGGAGGCAATGAAATAATTGCTTATATGAGTTTAGATCCTAGTGATGATTTTGCTATGAGATTGAACATAAACACCGACACTGTACCAAGTAATACAATTATTGCAGGTAGAGGAACAGTCGATGCTGTAGTTAATCCTGAAAATTTTAATCCTGGAACAGTCACAATAAACACAAGATATTTGATATTAGAAGATATCAATAACAATCCGCTATTTGGACACACAGGATATCAAGGACCGGTTGCATGGCAAAATTCCGATCATACAGATTTTCAAGCATTTGCCAATGACATTATAGAGTGGAATGGTAGTAACTGGAATGTTATATTCAGTTCTGCGACAGTTACTAGTATTATATACATAACTAATTCATATACGAGTACACAGTATAAATGGGATAACGGAGCATGGAGTAAGAGTTATGAGGGCGTTTATAGTTCAACATTATGGAGAATAATTCTTTAAATCAAGTAATATGTAGCGGCGGGCTATTTCTTGCCAAAGATACTAAACGATTTTTATTTTTATCAAGAACTCAGTCCAAAACCGCAGGAACATGGGGACTAGTTGGGGGTAAAAAAGAACCCTCAGATGTTACCCCATATGATGCTCTTATACGAGAGATACATGAAGAAATAGGCAAAATGCCTACTATAAAAAAAGTAATTCCTTTAGAATTGTTTATCAGCAATGATCTACAGTTTCAGTACAACACATATCTATTGATTGTTGATCGTGAATTTATTCCTGTACTAAATGAAGAGCACGATGGATATGCTTGGGCCAGTTACGATCAGTGGCCCAAACCGTTGCATAGAGCTGTAAAGAATTCATTTAGCAGTAAAATTATTAGAGCCAAATTAGAATTATTATTGGATTTATTTTAAAATCCTAGATGTTTTTTTCTAACAAATTCTAAATCGTAATTAGATTGCTGAGAACTTTCTGCTTGTTTTTCAAATGGTGTACGTGTTGGAGAACATATTCTCCAGTCTGGTCCCCATTTCTTTGTCAAATACTCTATATTCATTGCGTTGACATCATCTAATTTTTCTTTTAAGCTAGGATCATTTTTTTGTGTTTGATAATGATATTCCCCATCGCTTAGTTCTAATCCGTGATAGTATGGTTTTTCTAAAGACAATATTTTTCTAATTGGTCTATGTATAAATCTCATAATATAGTCCGCATCTTCACAATATGCTGGATATAAGTTTTCGTCAAATAATCCAAAATGTTGAATAATAACATCTCTTATTAAAAATAAATCCCAACTACCAACACCAAATGCTCCCGGATTACCATGTATCAATCCTAGATTAGAATCGTTCTCTATCTTAGTTGACATTTCTTCCAATACACCTGGACCAAATGACACATCGTCATTGGCTATAATCCAATATGGACTATTCATGAAACATTTAATTATAAGATTCCATGCACCAGCAACTCCTATATTTGCGGGTAAATGTACTATTTTTATATTCTTAACAAATTTGTGATTTATTTTTTTTAAATTATCCAAATCTTCGTCTAATTCTCCACGACCATTATTGTTGATAATAACAAAATTATCAACAGGATAGTCAATACTCATTAGTAATCTAGTTACCCAGAAATTACTATTAACTACTGCTGTTCCAATAACTGGTATTGATTGTTGTGTGCTCATCTTATAAAACCTTTTTCAAATTTAATTACATCAGAATCTAACTTTATTCCATTTTCACAAGATCTACAAATGTTAAAAGTAGAATAAGGTTCTGGGATTACTTCTTCGTAACTTTGATCATATAAATTACCTATAATATTTTCTAAACTATAATCCATACAACAAAGAGAAACATCTCCATTTGGCAATAAAACATTATGATACAATCTTTCTTCACAATTGCAAGTCATGTCATGATTTCCGTGAAATACTGTTTTATATTCATTCTTTAAATTTTCTAACTCGGGTTTTAATAATGCCTCACCTAGTAAATTTCCTGCACGATGCCACATTTCGTGTACTGGTGCAGATGAATATAGATGCCTAATATCTTCATGAATTTCGGTTCCCATAGACATGGTATGAAAATTATGTATTTCATGTTGAATTGTTTTCATGTATTCTAAAAGTTTAATATATCCTTTAGTTATTGGATGTTTTGCTAAACGCCCTTGATCGGGCAAATGTAAAACAAAACCACCGTTGGGATTACCAGAAAACGGAATATGTTTAATACGTTCCATATCTTCTATAGACATTCCTATACCAGTAGTGAATATAGACACAGGATGGCCTTGATCGTGTGCATACAATACCATATCTGTACAATATTTATTCATCCACGGCTCAGTAAATCCTGCAAATGTAATTCTTATGTCTTTAGGTACTTTATCTATTAACGTTCTAAACCCTTCTATAGATAAAATTGCTTCGCCTTTATATTTAGATTCTAAAATGCGTTGTGGACAGAACACACAATCAACCACGCATCCTTTTTTTGGAATTATGGTAGTAATTTCCAACGTGGGAGCACGAGACAGTCTCCACTTCTCAGTATAAACTCCTGGAAAAACTTTTATTTTATGTTCTGATTTCATACTATCTGTTGTCTATGTATATGGTAATTGCACCGTAATAATCAATAAAATGATCATTCCATAGATCCCACTTGATATTTACGTTATCCATTGAAAATATTTCAATTTTCTTAAAATCTTTTAAATATGTATCTCTAAATTTTTTAAATTTAATTTTTAGCTCTTCATTATGAAGATGGAATTCTCCAGAAATTTTCTTTACATTACTAAAAACCCATTCTTTGTTTTCATCTGTGAACATATCATATTCACCGCCCTCACAATCAGTTTTTAAGAAATCAATTTGATTAATACCATAGGTGTTTATTAACGTATTAAAAGTAATTCCGTCAGCATCTGATTCTTTACCCCAAATTTCTTGTACATCTTTGTCAAATATTCCCCAAGATTTAAATGCTGTATCAACGTGAGCTACTGCTTTATTAATACCAGTAACATTATTATACTTTTTTAAATTATTAGTTAATGTTTTATATAAATTCTTGTTAGGTTCTAGGCAAATTACCCTTGATGGTTTTTTATCAATAATACTATATGTAAATGGGCCAACACTAGCACCTACGTCTAATACTACATCACCTTCTTCAACTTTGAAAAACTTTTGATATAAATCTTGTACAAAAATTTCATCTTTAACTACTTTAAGGAACCATGGATTTTCTTGAATTTCTCCCCAGTCGAACTCATCATCGGTAATTTTACCAAACATATAGTCTTCTGCTTTTTTGATTTGTGAACCAGTAAATTTCATCTTTTCTAATATTGATGGATCTATTAAATCTGGATGTATCCACCAATCTTCATAGTTACGCCATTCGTCAGGTGCAATATTGCCTGCTACCATAACATATCCAAAGGACTCTAAATATTTTCTTGATTTTTCCCTAAAACTTTTAGATTCATCACAATAATAATCGTGCTCATAAGTAATAACTGCAAATTGATATTTTTCAAAAGGTATTGATAATAGTATTTTATACGTAATATTAGGTGGGTCACAATCTAATTGCAGATAATCTATATTGTTAGAAAAATCCAATCCAGATAAAAATTTCTCATAATTTACTAATGTTGCATCTTTCAGCAGACATGGGTTTTTTCTTTCTTTTGAAAACGCATCAATAAACTGCTGATCTATATCTAGAGATATTCCTGTCCACTCAAAATCTTGTTCTAGTAATGCTGTATTATTTCCATAAAATGGATCAGCAGCACCTATCTCTAAATAAGTGCCTTTGCGTTTTCCATTTAACATCGTTAACACAAACATATCTTGATACGATTCAGAAAAGTTTTTTTCAATTTTTTCCGACCCTGGAAATTTTAATTTTAGTTGATTAAATTTTTCTTTATTGAATAAAGTTAATTTATTTTCTTTAATTCCAATTTCTTCAAAATACTTTAAATTTTTTAGAACTGCTTCTCTATGTACAGTATCAATATTATGATTAACTAATAAATCGTTGAATAACGTTCTAGATTCTTCGCATAATCCACACCACCAACTACTAACTGCCTTTTCAAATAATAATCCATATTTTCCGGGATATCCTACATCGGTAATCAATGATGGAGAATTATGGTCACAAACACCCAACCCTGTAGATGATAACATGTAACATAAAAACCAATCGCCTTCTTTCTGTTCAACTTCATGTAATCTACTTAAAAAGAAATATGCCTCTGGTCGGGTTGGCAACAATGCAATAGCATGTTGCAGTAGACCTTTTACGGAAAATGCCCGTGTTCCTTGAGATTCAAAACATCGTGCGGCTTTTATTAAACATTCGTATTTTAACAAATCGTCGTTTGTTCTTTCAGCGGTCCTTATATAATAAGAAACTGCCGATGCGGTTTGTCCTATACTATTATAATACAATGCTAATGAAAAATTAATTTCAGCATCCGCGGGGTCATGTATAAATTTTTCTAATAAACTAATAAGTGTGCTATTTGTTTTCATAATATTTTTAATAGGAATTTATAAAATTTTCAAGTTCTTTTACTGGAAACTTTAGCAAGTAGGCAGCGTTATCTTGGAATCCAAATGTAATTAATATATCATTTTTATAGTTGCACATACCTATGGAAAATTCAACATGAGCATCCATGATAGAAAAATCATTGGTATATTTAACTACGTTCCAGTTTTTATCCCAAATGATAAATCTATGTCTATATACTGCATCTTTTCTACCAACTTCACTTTTGAATAAATCTACTTCGTGTGTTAATGCAATATATCCGTCTTTGAATTTCATCACTTGCGAACCGCCGCGTATATCTCTAGGTAGCCATATTGATCCACTTAGATATTCTGTTTTAGAAGTTTGTAATATTGGATCAACACTTACTAGTTCGGTAGGATTGGTCCACTTAATATAATGATATGGGACATCCAATACAGGCATCCAATTTTTTTCACAATAAGAATCTAGATCTTTAGGGGGAGGTATTCTAAATCTGGATATTTCTGTAACAGCATTTTCTGAAACTGCTATTTCAGACAGTTCCATTCTACCCTGCCCATTGGTGGTGGTGTCTCTACGTACACCGGTTATATATAACTTTCCGTTCCATCTTATTAATCTTGCATCTTCTAATCCTACAAAATCCCACATAGGTTCATAGGTATCAAATTTAGATGTGTCAATTTTATTGATTCTAGTAATTTCAAAATCATCATTGAGTTCGCAATAAAAATTGTCAGTCCTTAAATGAATATCATTTTCTGGATGCAGGTAAGTTAGAGGACCCCATGGATGTTGAAATAATTTCTTTTCAGAATGAAAAAATGTATAATTAACATGTCGAATATTAACAATAATTTTACCGTCGTCTATTAAAATAGATGGATTCATTAATCCCGTACCATTTGTTTGCTCTGACGGGATAATAAGAGGATGTATGCTACCGCCTCTATCTAGAGCGAATTTTGCAAGATTTGTCATAATTGAGCTTTTATTTAGTTGAATAAAATACTCAGTTAATTATAATTGATAATCTTGCAAAATCCTAGTAATGTTTTTAGTTCATTTTTTCCAAAGAACTTGCCGATAATGAATTAGAATTTGGATCACCTAATTGAGCGTGTGCTTGTTTTTGTATTTCTGTAAACGTGTCAAGCCCCATTTCAATTGGCAATTTGGCTACTCCTGTTAATATTGTATTAAGTTGATTAATATCTAATTTTAATGTAACTGATTGTTGTTCGTTCACGATGTTCTCCTATTATATACATTGTTAACGATATTTATATAAGAGAATGTACTAGAAGAGTATATATTGATGTTTTATATTTAAGATTTTTCAAGTTTTTTAATTTTTTCTTCTAGCTCTTTAATAGCTTCAATTAATAGAGGAATAATAAGATCATATCTAACAGCCTTAAATGGATTGTTGGGATCGTTTTTATTTTCTAACCCTAGAGGAATATGTTTAAATACAGCCTCGGGTAATACATTTTCAAGTTCTTGAGCAATAACACCAACTAACTTATCATCTGTTCTATGAATATAATTATAATGATATCCATTAATTTGAGATACTTTATCCAGTGCTCCTGTTATCTTAACAATATTTTCTTTAAGTCTTCTATCTGAAGTACCATAGAAAGCAGTAATATCACCAGTAGCAGTGATTGCACCATTTATAGTAAGTCCAGCGAATGTTGGACTATTACCGGTGCCAAGTGGTTGTACAGCAGGTCCAGTTGCACCCGTGGCGCCCTGTGTGGCTGTACCCGTGGCACCCTGTGTGGCTGTACCGGTAACGCCTTGTGTGGCTGTACCGGTAACACCTTGATTACCAGTCGTACCTTGATTACCAGTATTACCTTGATTACCTGTAGTACCTTGATTACCTGTAGTACCTTGATTACCTGTAGTACCTTGATTACCAGTCGTACCTTGATTACCAGTCGTACCTTGATTTCCTGTAGTACCTTGACTGCCAGTAGTACCTTGATTACCAGTAGTACCTTGATTACCAGTAGTACCTTGATTACCAGTAGTACCTTGATTACCGGTGATACCTTGACGACCTTGAGTTCCTTGACTGCCTAATACCCCTTGACTACCAGTAGTACCTTGATTACCAGTAGTACCTTGATTACCGGTGATACCTTGATTACCAAAAGTACCTTGACTGCCTAATACACCTTGATTACCAGTAGTACCTTGATTACCAGTAGTACCTTGACTACCAATAACACCTTGACTGCCAATAGTACCTTGATTACCAGTAGTACCTTGAATACCAGTAGCACCTTGAATACCAGTAGCACCTTGAATACCAGTAGTACCTTGAATACCAGTAGTACCTTGACTGCCTAATACACCTTGATTACCAGTATTACCTTGATTACCTGTAGTACCTTGACTACCAATAACACCTTGACTACCAATAACACCTTGACTACCAATAACACCTTGACTGCCAATAGTACCTTGATTACCTGTAGTACCCTGAGTTCCTTGATTACCAGTAGTACCTTGATTACCAGTAGTACCTTGACTACCAGTAGTACCTTGACTACCAATAACACCTTGATTACCAATAACACCTTGATTACCTGTAGTACCTTGATTACCAAAAGTACCTTGACTGCCTAATAAACCTTGAGTTCCTTGATTACCTGTAGTACCTTGATTACCTGTAGTACCTTGAATACCTGTAGTACCTTGACTGCCTAATACACCTTGATTACCAGTAGTACCTTGATTACCAGTAGTACCTTGAATACCAGTAGCACCTTGAATACCAGTAGCACCTTGAATACCATTGGTGCCCTGACCGGCAGTAGCACCTTGATTACCAGTCGTACCTTGATTACCAGTAGTACCTTGAATACCAGTAGCACCTTGAATACCAGTAGTACCTTGATTACCAGTCGTACCTTGATTACCAGTATAACCTTGATTACCAAAAGTACCTTGACTGCCTAATACCCCTTGACTACCAATAACACCTTGACTACCAATAACACCTTGATTACCTGTAGTACCTTGACTACCAATAACACCTTGATTACCTGTAGTACCTTGTGTAGCTGTACCAGTAGCACCTTGGACACCTGTTGTACCTTGAACGCTAGTTCCTTGGGGTCCCGCAGTACCCTGAGGTCCTGTAAGGAGGCCAGTACTAATATAAACTTGTCCACCAACATATAAATCTTTACCAATACCAACACCACCAGAAACGGTTAATGCTCCAGTAATTGTTGAAGATGCATTGGTAGTGCCATTGACTAATAATCGAGTATCAACGGTACCGGTTCCGTATATTCTTGTTCCAGATAAGAGTTGTGCCATAGTTTAGTATTTATATCGGTTTATTAACTTCGTCAAATCCATTAGATACAAAGATTGTTCCTGTATTTGTTTCTCGTTTCGCCACATTGTTTCTATATAAAAAAACTTCATCAAATTGAGCCGCATAGTAAGTTGTAGTAGTGAGTTTTATGCTTGATGTAGTAACCTCGTTTAATTCTCCACTGATAAACAATGTACCTGATGAGGTCAAACGTGATGCTACTGTAGGCATTATCCAAACACCGTATCTAAACTATTGGTAGCAGTATTGTAATATTGATAAACAGCACTAATATTTGTAGCAGATGTCCACCCAATTCTATTACCTACATATATATTACCACCAACTCCTATGCCGCCTCTTACCTGCAATGCTCCAGTTGTAGTACTAATTGAAGTTGTTGTGCCTGCTAATGTCAATGTGTTTTGGAATACAGGACCTGTTAATGCTGTTCCAGCACTCACTAAAAGATTACCAGCGGTTCCTGGACCAAAGAAACTTGTTAATCCAGTTCCAGTTTGGAATGGAATCTGTCCAATTGTTCCTCCTCCAATATTTGTTGCGGTAGTTGCACCTTCTGTAGCAACTTTAATCCATGATGGTGCAGAACTAACACCGGTTGACGCTAAAACCCAACCAGATGTTGTGGCTGGTGATAAGAATGCCGTTGTGTTAGGAGCACTTTGATATATTATAGAATTTGATGCACCGCCTGCTAAGTGTACATCTACTGCTCCTTTGGTCCCAGAGACAACATCTTCTGAAATTCCAGCTTCTGGAATAAATGTAAAAAATCCCAATGAATCTTTATAGCCAAAAAATCCTGTTTTTGCGCCGCCATCGTACCATTTAAATGCAATACCTTTATCTTGATTAGTATCAATTGTGTATGGTGCATCATCAGTAGCACCACCTAGTGTAATAATAGGATCGGTAATATTTGTCACTGTACTATCAACTATTGTTCTTGTACCTCGAACAATTAAGTTTCCTCCTACAGTTAAATTATTATTAATAGTAGTAGTACCGGTACTAGCACCAATATTAATAGTTGTACCAGCACCGGCAAAATTAATCACAGTAGCAACACTGTTTAATAAATTAATGGTATTTTCATCTGTTTCAATATTGTTACCACCAATATAAAGATTACCACCAATACCAACACCGCCTACAACTATTAATGCTCCAGTAGTAGTACTTGATGCTCCGGTATTGTTTGTTATGCTTGTTGCTCCTGATATTCTAACTGCTCCACCAATATCAACGTTAACAGTAGGTGTTGAAATTCCAAAGCCTGTATATCCTGTACTTGGAATATAAGTTAATCCTGATGGTCCGGACGTTTTAACACCAGCAGCACCGGTAGTAGTATTCAAGAAAGTAATGTAATGTACAGTAGCACTACTTATTTCATTAGTGACAGATACATTAGTTGCTGTTCCTGCGGACAAGGATCCTAGTCCAACCCAGGCAGGATTAGATCCATCGGAAGTTAGTAAGAATCCGCCGGTACCAATAGGCAATGTGGTAGTTGCACCAACAGCAGTTTGATAAAGTAAAGACCCTGAAGCACCGCCTACAATGTTTGTAGCGGTAACTGCCGATCCTACATATAAAGAACCAGTAGTAATAAAGTCAGTGGTATTTGGTGCAATTTGATATAATAGTGTTCCGGTACTACCTCCTACTATATCATTTGCATATCCTACAGTAAATGTAGAAGTGTCTACAAATATAGCAGCATCTGTTCCCCTACTAACTAATATTTGTCCCACTGTTCCAGTGGACACAAATCCAGTAGTACCAGTACTAGATTGATATATAAGTTGTCCAGGTCCGCCATTACCGATATTAGTTGCAGTAGTAACTACTCCAGTCAAACTACCAACAAATGATGTTGCGGTTACAATACCACCAACAAATATATTGCCACCAACAAATATATTGCCACCAACTCCAATACCACCCGAAACTCTTAATGCTCCGGTTGTTGTATTTGCACTAGATGTAGTACTGGTAAAATGAACTATATTAGTAAATGTGCTTATTCCGTTAACAAATAATGCACCACCAATGCCAACACCACCTGATACTCTTAATGCTCCAGTTGTTGTTGAAACTGCCGAGCCTGTATTTGTGATATTAATTACGTTTGTGGTAGTTGATCCCCTATTTGTAATAGTTTGAAATGTGCTAGTATTCCAAATTGTAACTATACCCGAACTAGTATTAACAGCAGTATCGGTTCCTGCTCTAATAGCCGCCACTCCAAAACTTCCTATATTTCCTGTGTGTACAATTTCACTATTATTAATATAACCTTTACCACCAATATATACATCGCCACCAATGCCTACACCACCGCTAACTATCAAAGCCCCTGTAGTAGTAGATGTTGATATTACGTTGCTGGTTATTGTTGTTTGATTTCTAATAAGTGTAAATCCATTGTTATTACCAATGGTAATTGCAGTTCCATCACCGGCAAAATTAACAGTAGTAGCAGTTGTATTAATTAAATTAAAAGTAGTGTTATCTGTTGCAAAATCTCCACCAATATATAAATTACCACCTATACCAACACCACCTGCAACTCTTAATGCACCTGTAGTAGTATTTGATGCAGATCCTACGCTTTTAATAGAAATATATCCAGTATCAGAACCAATATTAATTACAGTACCAGATCCGGCAAAATTAACAGTAGTAGCAGTAGTATTAATTAAATTAAAAGTAGCTTTATCTGTTGTAAAATCACCGCCGCGTACCTCGATATCACCCAAGATAACTTCATTGCCGCCTACATATAAGTCTTTACCAATCCCAACACCGCCGGCTACTTGGATTACTCCAGTGATAGTACTTGATGCATTTGTAGTATTAGTAAATATGCCCGAACCAGCAGTTAGTGTAACAGCACCTAATGAGCTTTCAATTTTTAAATCTGTAAGAGTACTAGAAAATTTAATTGTATCAACATATAATGAGTTTGATCCTAGGAATATATCAGCAAATGGAGATGCTAATGATCCTAATGACACAAAATTGCTGGTAGGAATTATATTTCCTCCAACTTTGATTTCACCACCTACATATAAGTCTTTACCAATGCCAACGCCGCCTGCTACTTGCAATGCACCAGATGAGGTACTTATTGATGATGCAGTGTTTGTAATTGTTGTTCTATTTTTTATTTCAACATATCCGTTACCTGATCCAATATTAATTGTAGTTCCAGATCCTGCAAAATTAATAGTAGTAGCGGTAGTATTAATTAAATTAAATGTTCCAGAATTATTAGTATTAATATTACTACCATTAACAGAAATGTTGCCAAATAAAACAGCATCGTTACCTAAATATAAATTTTTACCAATAGCAACACCACCGGATATTTGTAATGCACCTGTTACAGTACTCGATGCATCGGTAGTTCCTGTAAATATAGCATTAACTGTTCTTAAGGTATTGTTAGTATAATCATATCTAAAATCGTATTCAAACTCTGTTTTTCCATACCCTGTTTGGTAAGGAATCTGCATATCTGCACCAGCATTTATATTTGTAGCAGTATTTGAATACTCAACTGGAACGGTAGCTAACGGGTACCATACTGGAATATTACCATCTGATGATAATACTTGTCCACTTCCTCCAATTGGAAGAGTTGTTGAAACGCCTGGAGCACTTTGATATATTATAGAACCAGTAGTACCTGCTATAATATTAGATGCCGTTGACGCAATTCCTTGTAAATATCCAGTAAATGTTGATGCACTGACTATTCCAACTACAAATAAATCTTTACTAATACCCACACCACCAATAACTTGTAATGCTCCAGACTGAGCGCTAACTGCTGTATCTGTTCCAGTTAATATTATATTACCAGTTTTAAATGTTCCGTAAGTAGTGGCTGTAAAAGTTCCAGTAGTAGATTCTGCACCAGTATCATACCATTCTAAATATTTTGTACTGTTGTTTAATACCAATGCTCCTCGTTGATTAGAGCTATTTGAATAATAATTAAAACGTAAACCGATATCTTTCCCGTCATCAAATGTCCATGTGGAGGTATTGTTGGGTACATGTAATTCTAATAAATTATCAGTATAAACAGTATTAGTGCTATAAACATTTGTAGTAGCACCAGTAAAAATTACATCGCCTTGAAATAATGTTTGCCCGGATACAACTAAAGATTTTGCAATACCAACACCGCCGGCTACATATAGTGAATTGTTTACAATACTACCTGTGCTAGCATTTGTTCCATTTATTACAATATTACTACCAATATATACACCACCGCCAACTTTAAGTGTTCCTACTCCTCCTATAGTTGCTGTGGTTAAATCAAGTAATATTAATGATGTAGCAGTAGTGGCTCTTAGTTTAATACTTCCAAGAACTGATAAATCTCCAGATATAGTTGCATCTCTGTTTGTGATTAAATTCCCGCCAATAGTAGCGGTAGTTCCTACAATCAAATTTTTAGCAATAGCTGCACCGCTGTTAACTTGAAGAGCTGTAGTTTGTCCTGTTGAACTTGTAACCGTTCCGGTACCTTGGATAATTAGTCCACTTCTGGTTACAAAATCTTCTGTGATTACTGCTATTGCCATTTTTTCATTCCTTTAATTAAGAAATCATCGCGGTTCTTAATACTTTAACATGTTTTACTGGCGATGATGATGCCGCCTTAAAAGTTAAAGATATTAGTATATCGGTACCGGTAGATTCTCCTATTGCACCAAACGTTCCTAACTCTGCTCCAGTGGTCACATATCCATATTGTGTCATATATGGCGTTCCGTCATTTTTAGCAGTTAAAATTATTTCTACTGCCTGATAATTTAAATTAGGCTCTGTATTAGAATATCCTGTTCCTTCTGAAACTTGTATAAAATATTTTGATGATCTATATTGACTTAACAAATAAGAATCAATTGTATATTCACTAAGATCGTTTACATAAGTATCAGTTGAATCAAATACAGTATCAGCAATTTGTATACTTTCTGTATTTAATCGTCCTCCAATACCAACCCCACCTGTTACTACTAATGCACCGCTGAACACTGATGTTGAAGTTGTACCATTTGTAATTTGTATAATATTTGGAGTGGTTGCACCTCTACCTGTAACTGATTCTAATGTTGAAATATTATTAAATTGTATAGTAGGTAATCCTGAAACTGGATCAATTACATTTGATATATTAATATCAACGCCGCCGTCTGGTCCTGCGCTAAGATTAAAACTTGCTGTTGTTAATGCAGGAACGCCGTTGGTATAAAGTATACCACCTATATGTACATCTCCACCAATGCCAACACCACCTGTTACTGTCAATGCACCAGTGATGGTTGAAATAGAAACAGTACTACTTGTAATGGTTACATTTGGAGTTATTACACTTGTTGATGTAGTTTGTGATGTATATATTAACCAAGCACCCTGAGATGAGGACCATTGATAGGTTTTATTACTCCCGGAGGGAGAATATATATACCCGTTTGGTATGCCAGTTGGAAATCCTAATGCCATAATATTTTTCTCATTTATTAAATTGAACTAACCTGTAACCAAATTTTATTAGCACCATCTACAATATATTGTAGATATGCATACGTATTTTGATTTATCCAAAAATCTCCAACTCGTGGATCAGTCGGTGTACTAGTACTTACTGTTACTCTAGGAGTGTATAACAAATAATTTTCATCTGGATGACCTTCATTGCTATATACACTACCATCTGCTCCAATTCCACCTATAACTCGAAGAGAACCTGTTTCCCTTGATGTAGAGTTTTCCCCTAATCCTACACTAAGTGTAGAATATATTTCACTAGTACCGGTTCCGTCATAATAAAATATACTACCAATACCAATTTGATTATCAATTCCATCTAAAATTGTTTCTGCACCAATAGAAATTATACCATTAACACTGGTTAGATTATTTCCTACCTCGTTGCCTATAAAGAAATTATTAGATCCAGTGGTTAAATCTTTTGCTGATCTATTACCAAGAATAAAATTGTTGCCACCGTCTATTAAGTTAAGAGCAGTCTCATGTCCAATAGAGATATTATCATTACTGCTAACAACTCTACTTAATATTCCGCCGCTGCCATATGCAGTATATCCAGTACCATCAACGGTGGTTGATAAAAGAATATCCGTATAAAGTGATAAATTACTTGTATCTATAGCATTAACATAATATTCATTACCATTTAATTCTGTCATTCCAGTAATATCAGCAATGGTAATAACGGACCCAGTATTTAGATTATGATTTGCAACATGTATTACTACAGGATTTGCGTTAGTTGCATTAGTTATATTACCTACGTATATAGAATGAATAGTGCCCAAATTTTTCATTGCACTATGGCCAATTGCAATACTATTAGAAATTTTAGTACCAGTGGAAAATATGTTTGATCCAATAGAAATAGTTTTATAGGCCTGGTCTATATTTTTTAATGTGTTATATCCAAATACTAAATTTTCTTGACCTCTATCTGGTGTTACAACTGTTTGTGCCGCACCTGTTACTACAATATTATTTTTCCCTTCATACCCACGGCCAATAGTTATATCATTAACATGAATATCATCTTTCACCCATAAATTTCTACCAATTCCAACTCCTCCATTAACTACTAGTGTTCCGGTAGCGGTACTTGTTGATAGTGAGGTTGTTCCTGTAGAAAGTATAGTAATTGTTCCAGTACTTTGATTACTATACATTTTAGATTGATTAAATTCAATATTCCCCAAACTAGATGCATATGATGTTTGCAAAAATTTGTTGGTAATTATAGTAAAACCAGTAGTAGTAGAAGCACTTTCAGGCAACTGGGGTTGGGCATTTGATACCTGAAGGAATTCCCCGCTGCCTCCACCTCTTAATCTTGATCCACTTAATAAATTAGCCATATTAATCTCTCTTTTATGTATTTGCCGTTTCTAAAACGCTCAATACTAATTGAAGTGTACCTGTACTGCTACCATATGCACGTATACTATCAAGTTGTTCTAAAATCAATTTACCAGTTAATACTGATGCAGAGTCTCCAGAGGGAATTGAAAAATTCTTCACTAATGGACTATCGGTATTTCCAGCTTGAGAACCGTTTCCTTGTGCGTCTGATAATATTGGTCTATTTCTATGATGCATGAAACTACAATATTGTGTTTGTGTGCCAATATTTGCTACTTGGGCCATTAGAATAATTGAAGTTACTCCAATTGGTGCTGTATATACTGTAGAGGTACTAACTCCGTTATAATTAGAATACGTGATTGATCCTGTCAACACTGTTGTTTTTGTTTTAAATGTGTTTAATGGTATTAACGCCATGATTTATCCTTTTATATTATCCCATTCCGCCGCCTTCAATTGCTAGAATGAACGGAGTCATGTTAGCAAATAAAGATTTAGTAAATGTTCTACCGCTTAGAACACCTGTTGCCTGACTAATTACCAATCCTGGACCAATTCGGAAATCGCCGTTCTGGTCCGTAGATGTAAAGAATACTTTACCGCTATCTAGTTGTACAACTTCTTTACCTTGTACAGGATCTGCAACGCCTCGTTGCGGTAATGCTCCATAGTTGGTACCGGCACCAACATATTCAAATACATATCCCGAAGCACTGATATAACTACGTTGATAGAAGTTAACTGTGGCTCCATCTGGGAATAAATCTGTTCTGGTTACTCCTTCACCTAATTGAACAATATGGTGGGCACCATCTCTTGACCAATAACTTAAACCAGTTAACACTGAGTTGTATCTGCCACCGGTTTCAATATCATATATTAATCTTTGTAAAATTATTTTTATATCTCTCTGACATTTAAACTCATCGTATTGAGTTGATAACGAAGGATTGTTTATTTTTACACGAGCATTAATCTCGTCGGCTAAAAATTCAATATTAGCCTTAATTAATGTAATTGCATCACCGCCGCCTTGAACAGTGGGTCCTGATTTAGTTCGTTGACTTAGTTTGATAACAGCTTCGGCAGCAGCTAATGTAAATGGTTGCCCAATACGGGTTGGATCAACAATATTTTTTATTTCTTGGAATCGAAGATCAATAAATGTAGTTGCTAGACCGCCTCGTGCTACTAATGAAGCAGTAGTTTGATATGTAGGTACACCTTTATTATTTCCACCAGGCCCAGATGTTTGTAATCGTGTAATCAATTGATTATTAACAACTTGATTAGTTAATGTATTTAAAAATGTCAATGCCTGAATGTGTGCAGAAACTTGATCAATTGTTCCACCTGTAGATGCTGTTGTTAGTATATTAATTCCTGATGGTTTAGGATTATTTCCAACAGTACTGCTTAAAACTGTATAGTAGGCATTTCCACAGAAATATAAATCAAAGTAATTATTATTATAACTGTTTAAAGTATTTAATGGATCAGATCCACCACTGGTCAATGCATAATTTAGTGTAACACTTTGGTATCCAAGTGCAGTTACTACGGTTCCGGAGGCCGCATACAATATACCATTTGTTCCAGTTTGACTTGCATTTTGATCACGTATATATAAAGTATTGCCAATGGCAATACCGGTTGTATCAATTCCTGTAATTGTAATACTACTGGTTGTTAATGTTCCTGTATTAGGAGCAGCATTTAAGAATCCAGGAAATCCCTGATCATTAACATACGGAACTACATTACCTGTAAAATCTTTAAATGTTTCAGGTGGTACTGTTTCCATAACCAATGAAATATGTGGCCTGTCGTCTAAATCAGGTAAAAATATTCTTACTTGACCATTATTTGGCCAATATCCGTTTGGATAATATATATTAAGATCCGGATCATCTGGATATGCTTTATTTGGAGGATTATAAACTGTTCCACTAAACTTACGTGATCCATACCCAGTTGATAATAAACAGATATCGCCAAAGTTAGCATTACTATTAACAATACTTGCAATACCGCCATTGTCAGTCTGAACACCAATAGAACAGAAAATTGTAAACACAGAAACTAACTGTGCGTATCCATCATTGGTAATATGAACTCCCCTACCACCTTGATTAACTTGTGTAAACGCATCATAAACAAAAGATTGAATAGGACTTCGACTACTAATTACCGCACCGTCGACTAAACTACCTCCCATACTACCGATTGGATCAACTTTACGATTGTTCCAGGTAGATGCTCTGCCTGTATATTCTAAACTTAATGCTTCTACTTCTGAATCTCGCTTTGGATATATTGATGTTTCTCCAAAGTATAATGTAGAATTAGTACCAAACCCAATTGTTGGCGAACTTAATCCAATTAGATACTTATTTCCGCTGATCTGAGACACAGAAGTCACTGTCGGAGAAATTTTTACATCAGATCCATTCAGTCCTGTTAATGCAAATAGACCACCTCCAGCGTATGATATTGGTGCATACAACGGACCTCTTTGAATTATATCAGTAATAATACCAAAATTGCGAGTTACTGCCTGCTGCGGCATGTAGTCAGCACCATATTGGAAGAATGTATTAATTACCTGGACGGTTGTTGTTCCAGTTTGTGGAATAACTGTGGTATTGGCAATAATCTTTAATGCTATATCTCTAGCATGATTGATAGCATTTGTTGTAGTAGTTTCTTGCCCTTGAACTTGATTATAACCAAAATTCCAATATGCCAATCCTGCGTCAACTGATTTTTTATTACCACCCAACAGTATATCTTGGCTAACAGCATCAACAATTAATCCAGTATCTCTGTAACATAATTCTTCATCATATGAAAATTTACCAGGATTATAAGTTTGATCAATATAAGCAATTACTTCTTCAACAATGAATGCTTTGTTAGCCAACAAGTTTTTGTAAGCATTATTAATATTAGTATCAGCGCTCTTTGTAAGTGAAATAGAAGTACCAGGGCTGGCATTAGTAATGCTGGTTATAATGCTATTAATTTTAGTTACTTTTGCATTTAATGTTATTGCTTCGGTAGCAGTAGCAGGAGTAAGAGATAAATTTTGTTTTACTCTTGCTTGTAATGCAGTTACTCTAATATTTTGTATAATTTCTTGTGCTATTGTAGATAAATGTGTAAACGCATTAGTAGTTTGAACTATTTGTCCTTGTATTGAAGAACTTGCAGAATTTATGCCAAGGTAATAAACACCTGCCTGAATACTTTGACGATTACCTCCGTGTAATAAATCAAAACATATACAATCAATTATTAATCCTATATCAGTTTTACATCTGTTTACATCATAATTTGCTGATGAATATCCTAGCCCACCACTTGCAACAGAAGCTTGAATATACTCGTTTACTTCATTTTGTAAATAAGTTTTATTATTTTGTAACGATGTAACAGCATGTTGAACACTAAGTAATTGACTATCATCTCCGTTAGGAATAACACTGTCGGTCCATGTGGTGTTAACTTTATTAATAATATCTATTATTGTGTCAAACAATGGATTAATAATTGCAACTTCACTATCAGTAGCAGGTTCTATACTGATATTTTGAGAAGCAACTGAAAATCTTTGAACTAAATCATCGGTGGGTGTAATATTTTTTATAATTTTAACTGATAATTCTTTTAGATAACGAATGGCACCAGTAGTGGTACTTAATTCTCTTTCAATAGCACCGGTATACCCACTTTTATTCCAGTATTGAATTCCTGCAAAATTACTTTGTGTAAGTCCATTATATAATAAATCAAGTGCAATAGAGTCAACAATTAATCTTGTATCTCTACGACACTTAATTTTACTGTATGGAAATGACCCTGCATAGATTACATTATTAATATAATTAATTGTATCTTCTTGTATAAACTTTCTGTTAGCTTGCATTAATATTTCAGCACTAACAAAAGCAGCATCTGGACCAGTACTCTTATACATAGTGGGTGCAGCACTTGGTCCATTATTGATTATAGTAGTAATAATTCCAAACAAGGATGTTATTGAATCGGTTGCTATGCTACCGCCAAGTAATACAGTGTTTCTCACTTGTGAAAATAATCCACCTGATAGAGTATTTGTACATGTGGTATTAGTTATAACTTCCAAGCAACGAGCTTCAAGATAATTGATAGCATTACTAGTTTGTAGTTCCTGTCCTGCAATTAAACTAATCACTCCGTCATAATACGATAGCCCACTTTCTACCGCTTTTTGATTTCCACCAAATGCTGCGTCATATGCAACATTTTCAACCAATATGCCTACATCTCTTCGACATTTTTCTTGATTATATGTAAATCTATACCATATACTCGATGGAGTACTTACATTACTTACTATTTGTTGATTTATATACTTAACAACTTGTTCTTGTAAAAACGGTTTACTGGCTAATAATAAAGTACGGGCATTAAAAAATCCTGGATTTTGCTCTCCCGCATTAATAGACATTCCGTTAACTATAGTACCTAAGCTAGTAGATACAACAATAGTGGTAGTATTAGCAATCCAGGTACCTGTACCAACCGCAGCAGGTACTTGTACAGTTTGACTTGGTACAAACATAGTACCATCTTTAAGCCACGGGCCGCTTTGATTAGTACAGTTTTGAATGTATGGAGAATGGAATAAATCAATTCGATCGCTGCCAGTTAGTGGAGGAAATGATGTTGCATACGCACCACGATTAAATCCTTGAGCATACTGGCCTTCTAATAATCCACTACGTCCATTTAAGAAAGTCATATAGTTAAGATAGCATCCACTTTCTACATGAAATAAATCTTGTGTTTTATTAATCGGTTCAATAAACGTTGTACGGATATCACTACCTCTAATACTAGTATAAGGTTTCATTCTTAGAGGATTATCTTCTAGATAAAATCCAGCACTGACTAAAATTTGTGTACCAGGTTGATAGTACGGACTATTAAGTGCTGCTCCAATAGTACGGCAGGCACGACTTGCATCCATTGCACGACCGTCGTTGGTATCATTACCGTCTACTGTAACATACAAAGTATTTGTAACTACTGGTGCAGTACCAATGGGATTTGTACCCCGTACTCTAATGTCACCATAAATGTCTGTTAAGCCTGCTTCGGGTCTAATATCAATGGTACCAGTGGTAGATGCAAGTACTCTAGTATATATATCGTGAACATAGGCTTCTGCCCATTGAGTACCAGTGTTACCTAATTGTTGTTCAAGATCAACAGCAGGTATTATATCCCCTCCAATGGTCATTGTACTTGCAATTCCAACGCCTCCATTAACAACTAATGCACCGGTTTGCGTACTTGTAGATATATCACTTTGTTCTACAAATATCCTATCAGTTTTTAATGTTCCGGTAAAAGGATTATATCTTAATCCATTTCCTATTCCATCTTTGTCAACAAATACTATCTGATAAGATGAAGTATTCAATACAAAAGTAGGATAATAGTCTATATCAACATTAGTTGCGGTAACAACTACAGATAATGAAGTGTTGGCAGTTTCAATTCTGCCATATATAAATCCGCCAACGTTTAAATCTTTTTCAATACCAACGCCGCCAGATACATATAATGATGCAGTATTTCTATTAGCAGGAGTGTCGTACATGTCTGTAGGATCATACGGACGATTGTATTTGTTTTTAACATTATTTGGGCTAAGTATTCTCTGTTGTTCATTGTATATGAAATTCCAAGAATTAGTTGCAGTACCTAAATTATAAGTTGAGGAAGTTTTTGGTATTAAATTGGTAATAAATTTTGCAAAAACGGCAATCGTACTAGTACTAGTACTGGCTCCCAAAATAATATTTCCTGAAATGGACACCGTTCCATTCGTACCACTAGATACAATTTTATAATTACCTGGTAAATTTAATACGTTAGTTGTCATTCTCTGATCCTCAGATATATTTATTTGTTAATGTACTCTTAGTTCAATTGCATCTACTAACGCACTACATTTATGTGGCCAGTTTGGGTGACTTTGGAATCTTACTACCACACCAAAATTTGAATTTTGTATATTTCCTAGAGATAACACTGCTCCCCAAGTATTAGTTGGGTCTCCGTAAATGTTAGAGGGATCTAACTTTAAAGTAGCTTGATTATCTCCTAACATATTTTCATCTAAACATAGTTGTACAGTTTCATCAGTTATTCTACCATATCTATTCATTGATAGTTTCATTTCAATACCTGATACAATATCGGGTATTGTATTAAAATTAAATCCAGTAGCTTTTAAAAAATAAGTTTTTTCCACTAAATCATGTTTTGGTTGTTTAGCAATATGTAATAAGTCTCTTGACGTTTTTACAAATTTGCCATCTCGATTTTTAATTGAATAAAAATCATTATCAGTTAGCCATGATACGTGAATATTTTCAGCATCGGGTTCGGCATATTGAATTACAGATGTAGGTAGTGTCCAATTGGAAGTCATACCGTATTTACCTTAATGCATATACTACGCATTAAATGAAAAAAGGCTCCGCAGAGCCTTTTTATTACTAGCTAATATATTAGATTAGATAGTATCTGCAATAGTAACAATTGTACCTGTGGCCGCATTTAAAGTCCACCCGGTAGCAACACCGTTACCTACTAAGAAAGATCCGGTAGCTGTAGTTTGAACTACAACTGCCTTACGTGCAGTTAATTTCCTAACATAGTAAGTGCTTCCGTTCCAATCTGTAGCTACTATATTCATTTGTCCTGCTGTCAAAGTAGATGTGGTAACCAATATACATTGACCTTGACCTTGACTATTATTAACCAAATATCTACGACTTGCTTCTTGTTTCAAAATATCACCATTTGATACAGCCGAAGTTCCTGTTGTTAGGAAAGAATTAAATGCAATGGCATTATTGGTAGTAGTTGTCAATGCAGTAGTTACAGATAGTCCACTACCTTGACCGCTAAATGTAATAGTCATTGATGATGTAGTAGCAGTCATTGTCTTTGACAATGTGACATAGTTTGATCCAATGCCAATAACATAACTACTTGCTTGCATACCATACGGTGCATCTGCTCTCATACCTAGATAAATTCCAGTAACACTTGATAACCCTGATAATACAGCGTTGCTGTTAGTTGAGTTTCCAGTTACATTAACTGTTGCGGCGGCTGTTACACTAACTGTAGCAGTTGATAGATAACCTGTACCAGGATTAACTACTGTAATTCCTGTAATTCCACCGTAGACAGATGAAAAAACTGGAGTACCAGTTGCTCTGATACCACCTGCAATTTGTGGTGCGCTAAAAACTATTGAATCTCCAGCAGAATAATTTGTACCAGAACTACCAACAAGAACTGTTGATGTGACACTTTCGCCACCTACACCTGTTTTGCCACCAGTTGCATGATTTTGATACGGGGTAATTTTATTACCAAAAAATGTCTTTTTAATTGGACGTCCCATTTTGTTTCTCCTTAAAATAAACTAGTAGATTCTATCTACTACGCGGTGGGGTACCGCATAAACTCTAACCTAAGAGTGAACAATACTATTTATACCACGGCCAACAAAAAACCTGCCGAAGCAGGTTTTTGTTTGTATTACAAGTAACGGATTACTTGAAGCTTACATTTGCACTAGTGATAGCAACACGACCTAAGTAGTCAGCAGCATTACCCAGAGAAGAAGCAGTATTGTTCAACTCTACATAACCGTAACGTGTTAGGAAGCCAACTACTGGCTCAAATGTTGCTGGATCTAGAACAACACCAGAGCTCATTAGAGGAATGTATGGGCAATAAAACGCAGCAGCATCTGCTTCGCTAGTACCTTTGTATCCAACTAGAACTTGGTTTGCATCTGTTGTGTCGCTTAGATAAGCGTCAACATAGATACGCATTGCACCATTCAATGTACCAACAAACTTGGTGTTTGTAGGTGCTTCGAATGTACCTTCTGTTGTACGAGCAAATGCGCTTGTAGTAGCAGATTGTAGAATTGTCAATGCTTGGTTAGAAACAACAGCCCAGTTACCAGAACCACGACGTGTACGTTGAGCAATCAAATTGCTTACACGGTTGATTTGGATAGCTAGAGCAGCGTGCTCGTCACCAACGAATGTAGCTGTACCAGAAACTAATGACTGGTCATATGTTTCTTCAAGAGTTGCTAAAGAGCGTAGGCTAGCTAGGATTTCTTGGTCGATTTCAGCTGTAATTTCTTGAGCCAATGCAGCCATGATTTCTGCTTCGATGTCAATACCTTGTTGGGCTTGTGCATCTTGAGCAGCTTCGAATGTCCAACGAGCGCTTAGTTTACGAGACTTAGCTTCAACTGGAGTCTTCAAGATTTGGATGCTCATACGCTTGCCTGGTGTACCTTCTAAAACAGAAGTTGCAGCAGCTCTAGATACATTGTCACCGGAATAAGCATTAGCAATCTTGAATGGGCTTAGAGCTTCTTCACCTGCTGTTACTGTATCACCGCCGGACACGCCATCAGCGTAGCGAACACGTAGAGTGTGGATTTGACCAACTGGACCAGTCATTGGCTGAACGCCGATGATCTCGTTGGCAATAACTGTTGGCATAACACGACGAATAACTGGAAGAATTACACGGTTTAGCGTAGCAATATTTCCAGCTGATGTTGCACCAGCAGTTGCGCTTTCAGCCAAATGACGGCGTGTATTCTCTAGGCATACGCCCATAGATGCACGACGGTTACCTTGTAGGCCTTCAAGCAGAGCTTCTTTGGTCTCTGACCATCTTTCATTTAATAATTGTGACATTTATGTCTCCTTGAATATAATTATTTTAGACCCGCTAATTTGCGGATATCTAAGATGTTATCTAAGCCTACCTGTGGCTTGCTTTCTCGATTCCCGGTTACTTCAGAACTTTCAGTTAATGTTGCTTTCGCTGTCTTAACTGCGGCGCCTTCCATAACAGTGGGTAGGTATTTCTCAAATGCTACTGATAATCTCTTGGTCTCTACAGACTCAAGCAATTGATGCATTAGCGCTCTTTTTTCACCAGTGATTGGTGATAACAACTCAGCCATAACTTGCTTACGTTCCATTAAATCTTTTGTAACACGAATTTCGCGGTCCTTAGATTCAACAATTGTAGCTTTTTCTGTTAAAGCATCTTTTGTTTCTGCAAGTTCTTGATCTTTCTTAGCAATGATCTTTAACAATTTACTTGTTTCAGATTTCTCATTTAAGAATGATGCAGAATACTCTTGTGCAAATGCTTCATACAACTTACGTCCAAATGCATTGTTACGGGCACTATCGATATCTTCTTTCAATTGCTTGATTTCAGATTTCATTTGTTTAGTGACTGTAGCCTCTACTACCTGTGCGCTACGTTGAATGAAACGTTGTTTAATTTCTTCAAACTTGTTTTTTGCTTCGCGAACTAACTTAACTTTCGTTTCGGCTAGATCACGTTTGTCTACTGCAAACTCTTTAATTTCTTTCGATAGAGCGTGTACAATAAACTGTTCTAATTTACTAAAATTCTCGGCAACTTTCTTACGATCGCCTTGGAACTCTACAACTTCTTTGCCTAATTGTTTGATAACAAAACCTTCTAGTTTCTTAGCATCTTCAGCAATACGTTGTTGGTATGCTACTTTTGCTTCGGCTAGTGCTCGTTTGTCATTATACAATTCGGCCATTTCTACGGCCAATCTGTCGCTTAACATCTTGTCGATTGCTTCAACCATAACTGTTTTGTCATGACTGTATTTTTGTGCAAATTCTTCACGAAGTTCTGCGGTGACTTGGTCGCGATTCTCTTGAATTTTCTCTGCAAAGGCAGACTCAATGACAGACTTTACGTCTTCTGTCATTACTCCTGACTCTACTAATTGTTTGAATGCGTCCAACATTTTTTTCTCCTCGGGCTTATTTTAGACCTTTAATAATTTGAAGGAGTGATTCCTTCAAATATTTCTGGGCCTTTGGATCTTCTTTTACTTCATTAGCAACATTGAAGGCACGGTTTCCGCCTCTTGTGTTCATGAGATGCTCATAAACAGGAGTAGGATATGCACCGGGTGCGCTAGGTTGTGCAACTACATCTACTGTGATAATCTCAAAATCGGATACTTTGCCAGACATTTCATCAACGTTGCCGCTGCCTCTACTGCTGACACCTAGTTTCACTCCGCTTTCAAGCATAGTACGAATTAAGTTACCCATCGGTGTTGGCAAAATTTTCATCTTGCCATAACCATTAGGACCTTCCATCCACATTTGAGTAATCATATGGGATACACGGTCCAAATTTACTTTTAAATCATCCGGATGATCTACTTCACCTAACACAGAATAACCACTTTGTAGTTGATCATTCAGTGTTTTCACAGCACGTTCAATTTCATCTACAGGGTAGACTCTTTGATTTGCATTGCGAATACCACCTTGGATGGCAATGCCTTTTAAATAAAGGCTTTTACCATCTTTGTCGTCCGACTCCATTACGATGCCGGATTGATCAAAACTCAGGTGTTCTCTTAGATAAGTTACTTTCATCTAGGTGCTCTAATTAATTAGCTGGCTTTAAGAATTGCTTTACAGGAGTAACACTGGTTTGACCAGCTTTATCACCTGTACCAGAACCTACTGGGCCTGGACCAGAACCTTTCTTCTCAGCACCGTGACCGTTAGCAACTTTACCTAGTGTCTTAACACCAGACTTCATACCGTCAACGTTATGGATACCGCTAGCAAACTTTTCACCGGCAGTTTTTGTAATACCGTTATTTACTTTGCCTGGGCTTGTACCAGTATTGCTCTGACCTTCTGTAGAACCTTGTACCAAGTTTCTACCATTTACATTTGCTGGGCCTGGCTTATTTTTACCAGAAGCAATTGGGCTGCGGCCTTCAACTGGAGAACCGTCTTTGTCACCAGAACCAGAACCTACGTACTGTCCTTGTGACTTTTGGCTACCAGATTTATCCCAGTCGTTACCAACTTTTTCTGTATATTCACGTGTAATACGACGACCTTCAAATGCTGGCTTTCCCATCATGTCATCGCTTCCTCCCATGTCATCTTTTTTCATTTCTTCATCACCAAATCCCATGCTGGAGTTTTCACCACCTTGAGATTGTTCTAATTGAGCAAAGGCTGCTTCAAGTTCTTGAATAGCAGTTTTGATATCCATGATTGCATTATCTTCTTGTTCTTCTGGATCTTCTTCACCATCCATACCAATTTCTTTGCCTAGGTCGCCAGTCGTGTCGTCATCGGACTTGTCAAAACCGTCGTCATCGGTTTCCATGTTGAATGAATCTTCTAGTTCCAAAGACTCTTCCATATCGGAATCATCGGACTCTTCCATTTCGTCTTCAGCACCTTCTTCAACAGAATCTTCATCAGTTTCTTCTGCTTCTTCCATATCATTATTTTCTTCTTCTTCGGCGATTAGATTTTCATAAATTTCTCTAGATTTCTCAACGACGATAGCGTGGAAAAGTTCTTGGGCTTTTTCACTTTCTTCATTAACGATGAGATCTAATAGTTGTTCAAACTTTGTAGACATTGCGTTTATTCTCCTTAATTAGATTGCGCGGCAAGGCTGTATTGTGTATCTATTTAAACATATTTAAATAAAGGCACACGAAACAGGCCTAAAACGAGTCATTATTGATCGTTTGTGGCCATTTTTTGACAGATTTTATTAAATTTAGCAAATTTATGCTGCTGGTGCTGCCTCAGGAGGAGGTGCTGCATACATCTTTCTTACTAATCCTAACTCTTCTCTTTTTTCTTGTTCTCTTGCATCTCCAGCTTTACGTAAATCGTTTAACATACGTAGAGTTAGTCTGGTTTTGCGAAGATCTTTTGATTTCAATACGCTGGTATCATTGTCAGAATTATATCTTAGATCATCGACTTGACCTGCTTGCTGACCATCAAAATATATAAATTCATTTAATAACATAATAATATTTATGCTGCGGGCGGTGCTTCTGGAGGTGCTGTACCAGCCTCTGCACCGGGTTCTGCAGGTGGAGGTGCTGCTGTTGCGGCATTTAATCCAGAAATATCAGAACCCATTGCATTAGCAGTAATACCAACACTTCTAAGTTCTGCACTTGCTGGCAATGTAGCATCATCATCAACATTTTCTTCACGCCATAATGTTTCATTTTCTGCAACTTCTTCTGCACTTAAACCTAAGAATCTCTTGAGTGCAAAACGCTTACTGATCTGCGGAATAGCAATCATAGTTCCAAATGTAGAAACTCTAGCTGTATCCATTTCTGCTTGACGATAACTAGCAAAATTCTGCGGAGGATTAAATTTAACTTCAAAAATATTGCTATCTACATTGATGCCTTTATTATGTAGATACAGTTTAAACTCTATATCAAACTGTTCATTCATTAGAGATTGTAGTCGTTCGCAGTATTTGTTGAACCGTAACTCTTGTATATAGGCTGTCCCAACTCGTCCGTCATTGAACGAACTGCCGCCGTCATCTGCACCAGTAGGTAGATAACTGCTGGGAATACGCAAAGCTCTAAACAATTTATTAGTAAAGTAACGAAGGTCATCAATTTCTCCTAAGTTGGTGCCACCGGGTAATGTTTCAACTTTACTTCCTCTACCTTCTGCTGTTTGAGGGAAAAAGTAATCTTCGTTGATACTTAATGGATTGTATCCAGCATCTACTACACTTTGACCACCACCAGTGGAACTAGGAATTCTACGCTGATTTACTTCATTTTTAACACGCTCAACAAAACTCATAGCTAAATGACTAGGCATATTACCTACATCAATATAAAAAATTCTGCGTTCTGGAGCACGTTGAATACGATAGATTAGAATAGCATCTTCTAATAATTCTTTTTGTTTATATACTTTAAACACACTTTCTAACAAACTTGTACCAAATGGAAAGTTGTTATCAAGTCCTTCACTCATGCTGATATGTATTACATGTTTGGCATCAATGGCGTATTGATTTTCAGCTTTGGTAAATCTACTGCCGGAAATATTGCTTGGATATGACCCTGTCATTCCTCTACTGCCGCCAGCACCGCCCTGTCCTGTACCATAACCGCCACCGGCATATTGACTGCCACCACCGGTAATGTTACTTGGATTAATAGCAGTTGTTGCCAGTGTTTCTAAATTAGGATTGAAGTCACGAATCATATATTGTTCAGGCTTTTTACCTTCTGATTCGTTAACAATAATACGATCTACTTTGTTAGGATCTATGTACATCCACGCTTGTGTTTCAGGGTCTCTAACAAAGAAAGTATCGCCATATTTGAAACTATTGCGAACAATTTTAAATATTCTAGTTTGAAATTTGTTTAGTTTAGTCCATTGCTGCATGTACTTTCTAATGATTTTAGTCTCAGTACTAGTAGCTTGATCTTTAAAAAATACTCTAAACGGAGTTCCGTTCTCTTCGTTGGACTGACTGCAAAACTCTGCTAGAATATCTAGTGCAGCATTAACTTCACTGTCTGCATCCATGGTATCATATTGCCCATATCGTTCTAAACGATTTGGATGTCCAGAATATACATCAGGCAAGTAACTTGAATAATTGCGGTGGCTAGGACTGGCATAAGCACCAGTTGAGCCGCTGACAGGACTTAACGTTCCTGATGCGTTAACTGGAGTAAAATATTTTTTCCATCCGGCCATTATCTATATCCTTAAAATTTTAATAAATCACCACTAAGTGATTTAGTAGCACTCACGTTGCGTTTCATGTATTCTAAATTCTCTTTCATTACTTTTAGCATTTCTGTTGTCATGTTATTTAAGGTTTTTAGCTCACTTGCAACATTATTTCCACTATCTGCACTGGCAGTAGAGCCGCTGGTACTTGGTGCCGGGGTTGCAGATTCTGAAGGTGCTACTGCTTTACTAACCATACCGGCAATGCCTATTCTAAGTATTTCGCCTGCTGACGGTGCAGCATCTTTTACTTTTTGTAGAGCACTGGCTACTAGTTCTAACTTTCCAGTATCTATGCCACTGAGTTTTGATACACCATCTGCTAAACTGTTTATTGCCATAGCAGCAGGTATTCCAAATATTGCAAACGGTGCAAGAGTCATTAATCCAACACCCATTACTCCAAGAGATGCTCCTAAACTAGTAAGACCTCCTGTGTCAAGTTCTAAAAATTTCTGTAATCCTTCGCTGACACCACTGATTTTTTCTATTCCATTGGCAAATAAAGTTAATGCAATTCCTATAGGCAATCCAAGTACTGCAAATGGTCCCCATGCTAGTAAACTTAATCCTAATCCACCCAATCCGAGTGCAAGATCTCCAAAATTACTTGTATCAACTTCGGATAAAGTTTTTAATCCGCCGGAGAATGTTGGTAATGCCAGTCCAATCAATGCCATAGTAGCAGCAATACCTGCTCCTACACCTGTAATGATTATAGCTAAAGATCCTGCCAAAATAGTTGCACCAAGTAAAATCATTGGATTAGCAAATGACATTAATCCTGTAGCTAATCCCTGTAATGCTGGACCGATACCGCCACCTGCTGCTTTACCAATAGCATCAAGTGGACCACCACCGCCACCTCCACCACCTCCGCCACCTACAAGTTTTCCAGCAGCACCCATCACGCCGCTGCTCAGGGCTTGTGCTTTTTCTAATGCAAATTTTCTAGCTTGCCATACATAATATATTGCTGCCAAGGTCCCTAATGTTGCTAATCCTTGAGTAAGCATTGGGAATGCATCTAATAATTTTGCAAAACCTTTAGCCACAAACCCTACAACACCAAACAGCATAGTTACCCCACTAATAAGAGGACTGAATGCACTCCATAATGATGCACCTAACTCTTTAAAACCTGACATTGCATTAGCCATTGTAGCGGCTTGTGATTTTTCTACTTCCGCTTGTCGTTCTTTTCTATCCATTTCTGCTTTTTCTAAAGCACTCATATTATCCATGTTAGCACGTCTATCTTTTCCAGACTGAATAGCTGCCTGTTCGTTGCCTTTTAATACATCTGTTGCAGATCCTAAAACACCTGAGTATCTTCCAAACTCTTTAGAGTTATTAACCCTTGCTTCATTTTCTGCCCTTCTTGCTTGTTCACTATCTTTACCATATTTTTGAGTAGCAGAAAGCTGCTGTTTTAAACTTTCTGTTGCTGCTGGTGCCAATGCTGCATATTTTTTGCCTGCTTCTGTAGTAACTGCTCTACCTTGTGCTGCTGCTAATACATTGTCTGCTGCACCTTGGCCATATTTTGTTCTAGCATCATTGTATACTTGTTGAAATTTTTCTGCTTCTTCTTTACTCATGCTGGCCATATATAATTGCATATCAGCAGCTTCTGCTTTTGACTTCATTTCTTTAGAAATTTCTTCTCTACTCTTGCCTGTGATATCAGCAAGTCTATCAAGTTCTTCTAAATAACTTTTTGTGCCAGCAGCCAAAGTCTTTTTATCTTTCATTTCTTCGCTATTTCTGCCGCCGGTAATCGCAATATAATCTATCATTCCTTGATTAACTTCTTGAGAAGTATATCCCATGGCCATTAACCCCGAACCAAAATCATCCATTAGTACTTTGCTGGCCTTACTAAATGCAATTGCACCTTCATTTGCAGAGCCGCCCATTCTTGCAAATGATTGCCCATTAGCTTTTACAATACTACCAAATTCTTCCAATGTTAGATAGGAACTGGCAGCAGCCTGACGCATTTGAGTAAGACTTCCACCAAAATTTATACCCACATCTGTTATTTTTTGATATGCTATAAAATTTTGTTCTTGTATAGATGCTATTTTTTCCAATCCTTGAGCAAACACACCCAGTATACCTGGCATATTTTTAAATGCACCGAATGCGTCACTTACCTGAAACGTTCCATCCATTAGCTTGGTCATTGACACATCTAATTGATTCAATATGGCTATATTTCTATTATGTTTTTCCTGCTCTTTTTCTAATGCATTAGTATTTTGAAGAATAGCCTGCGTTTCTTTTTTCTGAGCAGCAGTACCTTTTAAGATTTCTTCTTCAAAATCTTTTAATTGAATATCTGGGAATGCTTTTTTGGCTATCTCGAGTAGATTTTTAGAATCTATTTGGGCAATCTTAAGCAAGGCCGCGAGAGTAGACTCGGTGGCCGCATTACTGAGATTTACATTATCTGCGCCTATTGATCCTGTTACATTACCTGCCATTGTTTTTCACTCGTTCTGTGCGTATATAAATAATATACAACAACGAGTTTCGCTGTTATATCAAGTTATTTATCGGAGAAAAATATATGGAATCACCTGCTTACCCTCAATTAAATCCGTTGGCCATGTTTATGCGTCAACCAAAAATCTATATTCGTTTGCCCAGCAATGGTGAATATTGGCCCGAGGGCAGTTTGGAAATTAGTGAGACTGAAGAATATCCAGTATTTTCCATGACTGCCCAAGATGAAATGTTGCTTAAAATACCAGATGCACTAATGAGTGGACAAGCTGTAGTAGATGTTCTTCAACATTGTATGCCTAATATTAAAAATGCTTGGCACACACCTGCTATTGATTTAGATGTAATATTAATTGCTATTAGATTGGCCACTTATGGTGAAATAATGAAAACTCCTGTAAAGGTAGGTGCTATAGAAATGGATTATTCTATTGATTTAAGAACAGTCATGGATTCATTGCAAAGTCGTATCCAGTGGATTCCATATATTTCTATCAACGAAGATCTTACATTATTTGTAAGACCTGTTAACTACAAACAATTATCCCAGGCAGCTATTCAAACATTTGAAACACAAAAAATAATTCAAATGTCTAATGATCAAAATATGAGTGATGAGGATAAAGTTAAAATATTTAAAGAAAGTTTTTCAAAATTAACTAATATTACAATTGGAACAATAAGTTCTACAATTTATAAAATTGATTCTTCAAACGGTTCAACAGATAATCCTGCATTTATTAAAGAATTTATTGACAATGTTGATAAAGAAATATTTGAAAAAATTCAAAAACATTTAGAATCATTAAGAGAAAACAATTCAGTACAACCTATTAGTATTGATGTTACTGATGAAATGAGAGAAAAAGGTGTTACCGGTGATACTATTGAGATTCCATTAATTTTTGATGCATCTAATTTTTTCGCCTAAGGCTTTTACAACTTGATCTGCCAGAGATTGAAAAAATAATCAAAGAATACGATGCAGATGTAAAGGCCATAAAAGAAGAAATTTTAAAACTATGTTGGTTTATGCGTGGAAGCATAAGTTACACAGAAGCACATATGCTCAGTGGTGATGAGCGAATGTACATTGCTAATTTAATATCTGAGAATTTAGAAACAACCAAGACCAGCGGTATGCCGTTCTTTTAAAGATCCATATCTAAGAAGTTACTGCGGAATTTTAATTTCTTGCCTTCGCCCATATTGCGAACTTGTAATCCATTTACGTTAGGACCTTTAAATTGCGGTGCTGCGGCAGGTGCTGGCGGTGCAGCAGGTGCTGGTTGTCCGTATGCACTCTTTACACTGTAAGCACCTTGTGAAGGAGTTGCTTGAGGTAATGGTGCTGCTTTAGGAATTCCAGAATAATTTACCTTGCTCGGTGCAGGTGCTTGAGATTGACCACTACCGTAATTTGCTGCTGGTGCTGCTGCTGGTGCTGCTTTAGGTGCTCCCGCCGCTGCTGCCGGTGCTGCCCCTGGTGTATCTAGCGTAGGTTCAACTCTTCCAGACGGAGGTGCTACATATGGACGGTCTGACCCACTAACTGGTGCTGCTGCTTGCTTTTCAATTTCGTCAGCTTTCTGTGTAAGTTCAGCAGCCTGTGCTCTAAGTGCTGTAGGATCTTCTGTTCCTGAGATTGTACTAGGAGGTGTTCCTGCTGTTGGAGGAGTTGGAGTTGGACCGCCCGGTGATGGTGCTGCATTTGTTGTAGCAGGTTTTCTATATCCACCCGCACGTTGAACATTTCTTTGAGCTACATTAGCAACCCTGTCTTTTTTCTGACCATATATATCTTTCATGCCTTTTAACGCACCTTGAACTCCTCCTATTGCTCCACCTACAGCACCAGCAGCTTTACCTAGGAATTGTCCAACACCTTCATCTACGTGTTGTGTTTCTGAGAGTAATTCATTTATACGCATGAGATATATTTCCTTAACATGATTTATTTATATTATATAATGAGCTAACGCTCATTTGCTCTATCGCTAATCGCTCAGAGCATTTAGTTTCTTCTTTAGAAGAAGTTAATATTATCCAGATTCTTTGGTCACACTTCGCCCGCTCAGGGGCGAAAAAAGACATTATCCGAGTTCGAACAGTCACTTAGTGTTAGAGCAGTTACAGTGGCGGTTGTCCTATACCACGAGCTCCGTCTTCATACAACGGCAATTTACATATACACACTAACATATATGTAA
>Ga0209084_1000271_pt1 | contig 49785 bp, 33 predicted proteins | sample C_130820_MF_Meta_FD_187309 | JGI IMG/M metagenome (GOLD analysis project Ga0209084, IMG submission 187309) | Freshwater microbial communities from Lake Croche, Canada to study carbon cycling - C_130820_MF_MetaG (SPAdes) (version 2) | ecosystem: Environmental > Aquatic > Freshwater > Lake...
GGGCTTTGCCGTCACTTTCGTTTACAATAATCTTAGTAATCTTGCCCGGATCAATGTACATCCATTTCTTGTTTTCAGGATCGCGAACAAAGAACGCATCGCCGTATTTGAACACGTTACGCACAATTCTAAAAATTCTTGTTTCAAATTTTTGTAGTTTACACCACTGCTGTAGGTACTCGCGAAGGATAGCTATTTCGCTATTAGTTGCTTTATTTCTGTAAAATAAACTAAATGGAGTTTGATTTTCTCTGTTCTTTTGACTACAAAATTCTGCTAGAATATCTAATGCTGCATTAACTTCGTTGTCCATGTCCATTGTATCATATTGCAAATAACGATCAATACGATTCGGAGCGCCGGTATATACATCTGGTAAAAAACTAGAGTAGTTTGCTTGAGCCGGACCTGGGCGAGACGAACCGTTTCCAATTGGACTATAGTTTCCAGATTCAGAATTTACTGATGCTGGGGTAAAGTATTTCTTCCATGACATGTTTGTTATCTCGCGTATATGTTACTAGCACCACTCTTCGCAGCTTTGGTTGTAGATTTGTGGCCTTCTTCACTAACTGCTATTAGTTGGCCCATCTGTTTATTTAACGTATTCAGCGCCGATACCACGTCAGAGAGAGTAGATTCTTTAGTTGCTGCTTTGGCATCGGGCTTTTTCTCAGCTATTTTAGCAGCTTCTGCTTTTTTCTCTTCTGCTTGTCTTTTGAATTTTGCATTTTCTCTATCTGCATCTGCATCTGCAGGTTTAGCTGGTATACTATTTTTAGCAGTATCAATTTTCTTCATAATTGGCATACCGTTAGGGCCAATGTCCAAACCGCCGCCCATCATGTCTGCCGTGCTCATCATTTTGCGTTTTGGTGCATCCTGTGGGGTGCTTCTTCGACTTTCTCTTGCTAATTCTGATTTAGCTTCGTCTGCTACTTTCTGTTTTGCCTCTTGGTCACTTACTTCGGGTCGAGGACCCATTGCTACACCATTAACTGGTAGTTCTGCAGTAATTGCATCAGTTTTTTTATCTTCAATTGCTACTGTTTTTGCGTCGTCTGCTGCTTTCTGTTTAAGTTCTAATTCACGTTTAGCACCGTACTCGCCTAGATTCTGCATAACATCTAGCATTTCTTTTTTCTTTTCTACTTGCTTTTCAAACATTGCTTTATTCAATGTTTCATTTTCAAGTGCAGCTTCTTCTTCTTTAGTAGCTTGTCTATCTCCAATGTCTGCTTTCATTTTAGCAATACGATTGCCAATTTTCTCTGCAGTTTTAGTATCTTCCTTAATCCCTGATTCCATTGCTTGTGCGTGGAACGAACGATTTTCTTCACTGTATCCTTTATAGTCATCAATAATCTTTTGTTGACTTTCTGTAAACTGTGATTTAAATTCTTGTTGTTGTGCTGCTACTTCTTTTACAGGCAGTGCATCAGCTATATCTGATTTAATCTTTTCACTAGAAGTTTCAATAATCTTTGTTTTATCTTCTTCTTGTTTGACTGCAATATCATAGCCCATTTTCTGCAACGTTTGTTTAGATTGTTCTGCACGGTCAACAGCTTTGATTGCTTCTCTTGCTTTTTCGGCTGCATCAGAAGAATCGTTTTGTTGTTTTCTAAGAGCATCATATTCTTCTTTTTGCTTACCTGTAAGATCTTTAAATCCTTTGCCTTCTTTATCTAATTTTTCTTCCATTAAGTCAATAGCTTCAGATGCAGCTCTATTTGTTGCGGTTGCTGCCATCATCTCTTCTTGCAATGACAATTGTTTTTCTTTTGACGCTTTTGCGTTGAGAGTCATTATCTCATCAAATACTTTCTTTTGATCGTCTGTTTTGAGCATGGCTCTATCCATACCCACAGACATTGATGCCATACTCATTGGCATAGGAGCGGCCGATGTTTTAGTTGTTGCGCCGGGTAGTGCTCCAGCAATATCGCCTGCCATTTTTTTACTAGATGATGATATAGTAGTTGAATATGATTCAACTACGCTAGTAGACGCTTTGGCATTTTTCTCCATGTTTGCAACAAAGTCAGCTGAATTACTTTGTATCTTGTCATTCATGTCAATATAGTAATCTTCGATCTTTGCACCTTTTGGTATCATTGCTTCGATCATATCGTCGCTCATACCTTTTACCGAAGTACCAATTACACTTTTTGCCAGTTCTGCTTCTTTAAATGCATCAGCGTTAGTTTTCTTAGCAAGATCTAGTTTAGATTTGCTGTCATCTTTATACATGTCAGCAAGCGTACTGTTACTAGTTTTAGTAATAGATACTTGTTCACTAACCATCTTAGTAGTTTCTTCAATGGCAGCTGCTTTCTTAGTAGTTTCAAAACTAATGCCTGCATCAATTTGTTTCTGTAACGGTTCCATCATAGCTTTATATTTCTCAGCTATTCCTTTACCTTCATCTCCAACTCGCAATTCCTTAGCAACTGCATTGCCGCCTAACTTGCTGCCGTCTCCTATTTGAGCTTTGAGCTTTTCTCTTAAAGCATTTTTTTCAACTTGCATCTGTTCTCTAACAGAAGCTAATTCTTTTTCAGCAGCCTTACTACTGTCATTTTGAACTTGTTTAGTGGTAGTAGATCCGCCGCCACTTACTGAACTAATACTAGTGCTAATAGATTTAGACATACTAGACAAATCTAACTTGGACATATCTGCTTTGCCCATTTTGCTTATTTCAGCTGCTAGAGCTGCAAACTCTTTATCTTTACCCATAGCAGTATCTAATTTAGGCATTTCTAACTTGGGCATTTCTAACTTGGCACCAGCACCTGCCATATCTACTTTTGGCATAGTTTTTCTTACACCGGCCATTGCAGATTCAATGACTTTAGATACGTCTTGTGGTCGCATTACACTTTCCATACCGTGTAATTCTACCATAGTACCTTTACCCCAATCTTCAAACATTTTACCGGCTTTATCTAAACTACCGCTTTCACGTTTAGGTACTGGTGCAGCAGCGCCACCGTTAACTATTTCAACCTTGCCCGGAGTTTCCCTAAACAATCCTCCTGCAAATTCAACCATAGCTCCTAATGATTCGCCTGCTGGTTTTGCTTTATCTCCAGATACATGAGTTATCTTATCTTTCTTTGATTTGTCGCTGTCAGTTTTGTCAAGTTGTGCATCTGCCGGCAGCTCTTTTTTAATTTGACTAACAAGGTCTGCCATACCAGCACCCTTGTTTGCCATTGCACCTTTAACAACATCTTCTTTAGACATTGATTTTTCATTAGCAATTTTTTCTATAACTTTAAGAGCTGTATCAGACTGCTTTTGATTTCCTGTAATTAATTTATGAAATTCTACTACATCTTTAGATGCAGCATCTTTATCACCAACTCCTTTATTAGGTCCTGATTTGTCTCCTGCTTCTTCTTTAACTATTCGATCAAGTCTAGATTTCTCGTATCCTTTTTTCATTGGGTCGCCAAATTCAGTTTGTACAACTGTCGAAGAACCCAAATTTAATTTATTACTAAGTTTAACAATTGATGGTGCAATATCTTTTGCTAACGGTTGAATAACTTGATCGTTTAGTACTTTGGTTAAGTCACGTCCTCGGCTTTCAAGATCAACTGCAAATCTAGTAATGCCGGCCCCTGCAGTTGCATTTGGATCATCTTTGCCTCCAGCTTGTTGTTCTGATTTAACTTGATCGTCAAGTTTTTTCATCGAAGCTTCTACATTTTTAATATTGCCTCCTGCATCTGCAAGAGCATTTCTAAACTTAGCACCTTGTGCATAGCTTTCTTGTGTTTCTTTAATGCCTGCTTGAGCAGCCATTGTTCGATATTGACTAGTATTTTGAAAAGCGGCTTGCTCAGCAGCCGCTTGTTTCGTCAGCATTGCAGCACGTTCTCTGTCACCGCTTCGAGCAGCTTCGCCTGCTTCACTCATTAATTTCTTAGCATCAGAACTTAGTAGTCCGTAGGCTGCTTCCATACCTTCTGACGGGCGTCCCATAGAAGCCATATCTTCTGCAAGTTTCTGGAACTGCGGACCCATCAACTTACCATTAGCACTGATTGCATCAAACGCTTCTTTTGCGCCAACGCCACCGTTGGCTATAGCTTCATCAATAGCAGCCATACGTTGTCCGTCGGTTGCTTTACGTCTTAACTCATCAAGTTGTTCTTGTTTACTTTGTCCTGTTATCTTAGCTACTGCATCCATCTCAGTAGCTAGGCTTGCTGCGGCTTTAAGAGATCGGTCTTGTCCGTCTTTGTCTTTTAAGTCTTTAAGTTTTGATCCTGATATACTAACTGCTAGAACATCATTAAGTTCTTTTGTAGTATATCCCATACCACGTAGTTGTTCACCTAGTCCGCTAGTAAAAAACGTATCGGCCATTTTAGAAAACTTTTTAGCGCCTTCAGCACTAGTTGCCCCAAACCCTAACATTGAAGAATTATTCTTCTGCATTACTTCGGACATCTCAGCAATGCTCATCCTAGCAGCACTTGCTTGATCCTTCATAGCCATTATATCGTTACCAAACGATAAACCAGTGTCGGATAGTTTTCTCCAAGTATCAATATTTTGATCAATATTTTGACCAAGTGAGTTTAAGGCTTTGGCGCCTTTGTCAAGAGACGCTCCAAGAACAGACCCACTTGCTCCTAGTCCAGACAACCCAGCTGACAATGCCTGAGTTACATCTCCTAATTTTGCACCACCCTCAGCAATTTTTGATCCAACTCCTAGAGCTGCATTGCCTAATCCTTTAACGGCATCTCCAGCAGCACCTAATTCTTTACCAAACTGTCCGGCGCCTGAACTGCCTCCACCGCCACCGCTACCACCGGACATTCCGCCACCACCGGACATTCCGCCACCACCGCCCATGCCTCCAAAATAGCCGGCTCGGCTTGCTTCTTTAAGGGCATCTACTAGTTCTTGTTTAGACATTGACATATTATTTTTCCCGGAAAACTGCGTATATAAATAAGGATACATTATATTTATCGGGAGTAAAAATGAACCCACTAAACCCTCTACAGAAGTACTATCGCCAGCCTAAAATCTACATCTCTTTGCCCAGCAAAGGATTACACTATGAAGAAGGTGCGTTTCACGGTGACTATAACAATGTACCAATCTTTGGTATGAACGGCATGGATGAAATCATGTACAAGACTCCAGACGCATTGTTTACTGGTGAAGCAACAGTTAAAGTTATTGAAAGTTGTTGTCCGTTTATCAAAGACGCTAGTAAGATGCCCACTCTAGACGTAGATAGTATTGTTACTGCTATTAGAATTGCTACGTTTGGTGAATTGCTAGGTATTAGACATACGTGTAATAACTGCGGAACAGAAAATGAATTTGATATTGACTTGCGAACATTCTTAGAATACTACAGCAGTTTAACATTTGATAATAAAATTCAAGTAGGTGAACTAATAGTTACTCTGCGTCCACTAAGTTATAAAGAACTTACAGAAATTAACATAGAAAATTTTAAATTACAAAAGATGTTGGCACAAGTTAGCACTATGGAAAACGAGCAAGATCAACAAGTGCAAGTTGATCTAGTGTATAAAAATCTAGCAGATGTACAAACTCAACTGTTTATCAACAGCATTGACAGTGTTCAAGTTCCAGACGGAATTGTTAATGAAAAAGAATTTATTGTTGAATGGGTTAAAAATAGCGATAGAGAGTTGTATGCTGCTATTAAGAAAAAGCTAGAAGAAAATAAAGAAAAATGGACTATGCCCAAGTCTCAGATCAAATGTGCCACGTGTGGTACTGAAGATGCTGTGACTGTTAATTTGGATCAATCAAATTTTTTCGTAACCGCCTAGGCTATGTCGAACACTCTGACCTTGAAGACTTTTTAAAGACATTTGATCGTCAGGCAGCTGAGGTTAAGGAAGAGATATTTAAAATAAGTTGGTACATGCGTGGCGGAGTGACCAGTCAAGACTTATTTCATGTGTATTCCTATGAAGATAGGAATATTATGAGCTCTCTTATCAAAGAAAACATAGAAGCCACTAAGAAAAGTGGTATGCCGTTACTTTAATTTAGCTTGTAATGCATCGATATCGTCTGAACGATCTTGTGTTGATTTAGCAGTATCAATTGCCTGCTGTGCTGCTTGTTTTTCTTGCGGAGTCTTAGCAGTGTCAAGTGCTTTCTTATTTTGAAATTGTCCTTGTTTCTTTTCAGCATCAGGATAGAATGAACTATTCGAAAATGCATATAAAAACTTGTTCCATAATCCTTCGCCAACGTAGCCACCGCCCCTAATTATAGGCATAAACACACTCTTAGCAAGAACATCTTTACCTTGATCGCTACCTAACCACATTTGAAATGCTGTAATTCCAGCTTCAGTAGCGACCATAGCGGCAATTGATGCTGCTGATACTACTCCCCCAGTTGCAACTCCTGCAACTGCACCAGCGCCTAGAACTACATTTTTAATAAGTCTAACTAGCATTAACACTATTCGACTGTTTGCTACAAATCTAACAATCATTGGTACAATTATTTGCGCTTCAAATACTCCAAATGCAAATTCTCGTTCAGCTTCGTATTCTTCTTTAGTTAGTTCTTTATTATTGTAAAGGTCTTCTAATCCAGCAAGATCAATATACAGGTCTGCTATCGATGTTCCAAGTCCAAGTAGTTTAAAAAACGTACCGGTACTAGTACCAAGTTTAGCCCAGAAAGATTTTTCCATTGCCTGAGCTGCCGCAGTATTACCTGTCTTCCATATTTCATGATGCTTTTTTACTATGTCTCCAAGTTTTCTTGCAGATTTAGGACCGCCCTGCCTACGTAGTTCAGCAGCCTGAGCAGTTCTTTGTGTACGAAGATCAGACGGGCCACTAGTTTTTGCAGGTGTAGCAGTGGGAGTCGCTGTTTGAGATGGTGCAACACGTGCCTGTGTTCTTGCAGCATTTCTTCTTGCCAGAGCTCCAGGTGTATATTGAGGTGTTGCCTCACTGATAATGTCGTATACTTTCATGATATTGTATTTAGTTAATGATGTACTGCGTACATCTGTTCATCGCTTGCGCTCGAACTATTTTCTTTTTGTATTTAATATTACTGCTGCGAAGCAGTTTAAATATTATCTAGATTGTTCAGTCACACTTTGCCCTTGCGGGCAAAGAAACATTATCTGAGTTGAACAATATCACTTAGCGTTACAGCATTACAGAGGCGGTCATCCGGTACCTCGAGCTGTGTCTTTATATGACGGCGGTCCACATGCATACGCTAACATACATGCAAACGTGGGTATTTCTCCCTCTTTTTGCCTTTAATTCCTTTAAATAACCAAACCGCGGCAGCTTTGCGATCCTCGTCCTGTTAAGGATGGTGGTTAAGTACTCTTAGCAGCTAGAGTTTCCTTCCCTGCGATCCGAGATCCAGGTATACGGGCGCACGATGTTAGCTTGCGCTTGCTATTACTGCTTGATGAGCCTAAGATTTTAATATAATGTGTGAGCCATGTACACGGACTTGTATGTGTCCGTTGTAATACTCGTTTGATTCTAATACTTTACGGGAGAATTGTTCTCTGGCCTCGATGTAAGAGCATTGCGCTTTTGAGTTGCAGTAATATAAGATTTCTCTTGTGAAATTTTCTTTGCCTAATTTTAGAACATCTGCATTTAATTCCAAGTTACTGCCGTAATATTCACGCCAGTCACTGTCAATTTTACTGCGAATCTTCTTCTTTTTCTTGGTACCGTTCTTTAATTTTACAGTTTTAGTTGTAGTCTTAGAGAATTTAGCAAGTTTTTTGCCTATATATTTTCTGCCAGAGATGACATTGGTTATAAGATATACAAATCCGATGCACTCTTCGGGGAGTGTTTCGATAATTTCATTCTGATAAGTCCATGACATGCTTTAGTTAGCATCATCATTCCCGTGAGCCTGTTGGTTCTGAGCCTGTTGTTCTGCGAGCTTTGCAGCCCTATATGCAGGAGATTTAATTTTTGGTTTAGTTCTACGTGTTTCTAGTATTTCTACTCGTAGTGCGCTGGCAAATCGTCTAATTTCTGACAAATGTGCGCGAGTACGCATACCACTGGCATGCGACTCTGTAGTTGCCCAATTTTGATAGTCTTCAAAGTAGGCTCTGAATTCTTTCATTAGTTGATCGTGCAACTCATCATAGTTCATTAATCAATCTCAAGATCGTTTGCATAGCTGGTAAAGCCGTTTTCTTTAATAACTTTAAGCACATTATTAACACGACCTATCAACTCATCTTTGTGTGAGATTAAGAAAATGTTCTTCTTGCGTTCACGTGCCATCTTCTTAAGTACGCCTAAAGCATTTTCTACACCGTTTGCATCTAATCCGTTGTCAATAAGTTCATCAACAAACAATAAATTAATGCTTTGATACAGACTTTCCCATACATCACGGAATGCCCACGACAATCCAAGGATTAAACGATTACGCTCGCCACGAGACAAGTTGTCAAAGTCTAGATCTTGTCCTAACTGAGTAATCTCAACGTTTAAATCGTTTAGGAAACTTACTTGGTGAGGTAATCCCATCTTGTCAAGATAGTAGGTAAGCCTGTTATTCAAATAGGCAAGGTTTTGATCAATGATCTTCTTACGAATAAACGAATCTTTATTAGTCAGCAGTTTGAGCAAAAACTCTTGATGATCCTTCATACTATTCAGTAGATTAATGTTATCCCATGATATTTCTTGGATAGCAGTGTGCCTTAAATCGTCAATTTGTTCTTGATACGGGTCAACTTCATCTGTTCTTTTTACTAGAGCAGATTCTAAACTAGTAAGATTGTTTTGATGCTTTAATGCTTCTTCTACAGTGTCATAGTAAGTGTTAGGCCTGCCATTGATGTCACCAATAGTTTCTAATTCTTGTAATACGCTAGTATAGCTATCACTAACACCTTGCAAATACAGCATAGCATCTGCTAGATTTTTCTCGGCACTAGAAGTCATTTCTTCATGCTTGTGACTATGTAATCCCTGTTCGCAAGCAGGACATGTCTTATTTTTTAACTGTTCTAACTCTTTAGTATACTTAGTAAGGCTCTTATCAGCTTGTATGACTGCTGTTTCTAAGGTTGCTTTCTCTTTATTGAGACTTTTAATCTTAGCTGCATGTTCATCATATTGTTTTAGCTTGGCATGTTGTTCTAATTCACGCTCAATATCAACGTTTTGCAGCTCTGTAATACTATTTGCAATTTTTTCGCAATCTGTTTTTTGTTGCGCATACCAAGCTGATTGTCTAGTTTCTAAACCAGTTATACTTACTTGTATTTTATCGTTAGATTTTTTAGAAGCTTCTATATCAGCAGTTTCTTGAAAGATTGATTCTTTAGTAATTCTAATTTGCTCTTTCAGCAAGTCAGCTTTTTCACTTAATAATGTAATACCTAACAACTGTTCAATAATGTCACGTTGTTCATTAGCTTTTAAGCTGAGAAACGGTTCTGTATAGGTATTAAGAGCAACAATATGCTTGAACATATCGTGGCTCATACCTAACAACTCGTCAATATCTTTCTGCGTTTCTCGCATATCGCCCTGACTGTCGTCATTAGACTCTGCACTTTGCTCTTGATTATTAACATAGAACTTCATAATTGTAGGTTTACGACCACGTTCGATCTTATACTTGTTACCGTCTTTCTCAAACGATAAAGTAACTAACATGTTCTTGTTATTAATCTTATTGATTAAGTTATCTTTCTTGATGTTAGTCAGTGCAGTACCAAATAATGCAAAACTTAATGCATTAACAATAGTAGTTTTACCTGTACCATTGCGTGATCCGCTGTCATCTCCACCTTGATCTAAGTTTTCTCCTAGCACAAGAGTTAATTGCTCACGTCCAAAATTTACAGCTTGGGTTTGATTACCCACACTCATAAAGTTTTTTACGGTTAAATCCTTAATTTTGATCATAGGCTATTATAAATTTCCAACAATATTTTTTTATCAAATGTATCGCTTTCGATATTGATTAGTTGATTACTAACAATTTGATCTACACTCTCAAATGCCTGTATGTCAATGTCAGTATTAATTTCTAATTCTTTCTTTTCGGGAATAAGTGTTAATTCTCGAATGTCGTACTTGTTCATGAAGTCTTCTTTGACAAAACTTGCCTCTTCATAAGTGATATCAATATCAAGACTAACACGCAGATGCTGATTAGGTTTAATAATTGTATCAGCTTCGTCAATAAGTTGACTTAGTTTAACCGTGCGGAATGTTGGTTGCATGGGCCATGTGTGATACTCTGGCTGACCACCCCACTCAAGGATCATCATGCCGCGCTCGTCATCCCATGTATCTGCATAGTTATGAGGAAATGCATTGCCAATATAAATCATGTTACGTTGCTGTTGGCGTTTGTGGAAGTGCCCACTAAATCCTAGTTCGTATCCTTTAAAGCTATCTAGCTGAATCTCACCGTGATCTGGCATCTGTATCATAGCATTCATAAAGAAGCTGGGCAATTCAAAATGCCCAAAGATATATTTGCCACCTTTCTTGCCTACGGCTTTCCACTCGTCTCCGACGAGCCACGGGCAAAGTGTAACATCGCCAATGGTAGTAGGCTCATGAACAACAGTAATTCCAGGAATATACTTGCCGAACTCGACAGAGTGTATATCTCGTTTGTCTTTGTAATAAAGATCATGATTGCCAGGAAAGAAATAAAATTGATCAAACGCCTTACCGAGCTTTTCCAGGGCCCTAAGACTATAGTCCATAGTAGTGATATTAAGACTGTTGCGATTGTGATGCCAATCACCCATAAAAATTCCAACATCACAACCTTGCTCCTTGGCTTTAGCAATATACCAGTCTACAAAGTCTTCGCAGTCCTGGTTATGTACTTGGCTGTTAGACTTTAACCCAAAATGTATGTCAGTGAAACAGGCTACTCGTTTAAAAAGGTTACTCAATATAGTATCTCCATTCATCTATTATAGTTGTTTTACAGCTACAGGTCAATCGGTAGTTTCGTCGAATCGTTTGACCGCGGCAGCGTGTTCTCCAGATCCTGTTCTTGAGTAACTTGGATTCATTCCGTTGATTTCTAACAGGTCATCACGGATATTTTGATTACGTTTTTCCAAGTTAATAATGCGTACAAAGCTGTTAGTAACAGCGGCAGTAAAGTAGGCAAACGGATTATCAGATTTACTCTCATCAAACTGCAAACCAATTTGTGTTAATTGTAAAATAGCCTGCCCACGCATTTCGTCGTTATAGGTATAACCACGGACATTGCCGCGAGTAGCATATCTTTCGCATAGTTTAATGTACATGCGAGCCAATGTATTGGTAATCTGCCCGTGATCCTTATTGAACTTGCCTTTTTCTAAATCACCCTTCCAATGACTTTTGCCAACGCATACTAAAATATCGTTTTCGTCAAACTTCCAATGTTGGAAAGGAGGAAAGTTTACTTTGTCTCTATGATCTGCTAGAGTTTTAGGATTTTTCTTGCGTGTGCCGTTTAACGGAATATGATCAAATGACATAATACGGAAAATAACATCAGTTTTGGCAATTTTCTTATAATCAATCTCAGTATCTGCTTGCTTGACTTTATCGCCTAGTGTTTTTCGACGTTGGTATTCTTCTTGCCCAATACGCTTAGCCTGAGCACGTTTTGCTTCAGCAATAGTTCTAATGTTAACTTTGTCTACGTTAGGTAGTATAAGATCATATCGATGGTATGCAGGATCAGTAAAACTACAAAATGTATTCTTGCTTTTATGTATTTCTTCTAGTAGATCTTTGTTGTTTAGATAATTAACTTTCATTGTAGTCCTATTTTATAATATTATAAACTATGCACTTAATTTTGTCAACTAAATAGAGTAACAAAGGAGTCCATAATGGGATTTGACTTAGGTTCAAGTATTGGGTCGGTTGTTAGCCAAGCACAATCTATTGGCTCGTCAATTAGTGGAGCAATGGGCGGATTGCAAGGAGCATTAGGCACTGCTAGCAAATTAGCCGGCGCACTTAATAATTTATCCAACCCTGCCGGACTGATATCAGCATTACGAAGCATTAATTTACCAGGCGGTGGCGGTAGCGGATCTGCAGCCGCTGCAACACGAGTTCAATTTTCAGGACCTGGTAATTCGGATGATTGGCGTGTGCGTTTGTCAATCCCTCCAAACTTTTTTGCATCAAGTGATGTCCTTGCTCCGTTGCAACGAGCTGGCGGCCTAGTATTTCCATACACTCCTACAATTGGTATTTCACATAGTGCCAGTTATGATGATGTTGCAATTACACATCAAAATTATCAATTCATGGCCTATCAGAATAGTAAAGCAAATGCAATTTCTGTATCAGGACCCTTCAACGTTGAAGATGCTGTACAAGCACAATATTGGATTGCTGCTGTACACTTTTTAAGATCGGCTACAAAAATGTACACAGGAGACGGTGACTCGGCAGGCAGTCCTCCTCCTATCTTATCGTTAAACGGCTACGGCGATTTTGTTTTTAAGAATGTTCCTGTAGTAATTACTAGTTTTAGCATTGACCTGCCAGCCGATGCAAATTACATTGCTACTACAATGGGCACAGCAGGATTTAGCGGATTTGGCACAGCATCTGGTGGTGCTGCATCTACAATCTCAGGTGTGGCCGCACTAAGTTCAGGATTAGCAGGTGTAGCAGGCGCCCTTGGCGCAGGCAAACTAGCAACTACGTTAGGCGGCATAGGAGCAGTTGGCGGAACCATTGGCGGAGTTGCTAGCTTATTAAGTGGCGGCGCAGGCCAAGGCCTTGGCGGAGCATTTCCAACAGCAAGCGGCAACACCCATGTGCCGAATAAGAGTACATTAACAGTTACCCTACAGCCAGTATACAGCAGAGAAGCAGTTAGACAATTCAGCTTGCAAAAATTTGTAACAGGTGGGTATGTTAATGGATCAGGTGGATATATCTAATGGCAACATATTCTAATACAAGCCCCTGGGCAAATACTACAATCAATAATAATTATCTGGGAATTTTAAAAATACGCCCAGTAAGCGCAGAAGCTGATGATGCTATCTATACAATAGAACCTCAGTATAGCCATCGTCCTGATCTATTGGCACACGACCTTTATGGCACTAATAAATTATGGTGGGTGTTCATCCAACGCAACTTAGATATCTTGCAAGATCCTATCTATGATTTTATTCCGGGGACTAGAATTTACCTTCCTAAGAAATCAAGTTTAATAGATATATTAGGATTGTAATATGGGATTGTTTGATTCTGCACTTAATTCTGCAACATCGGCAATTAGCCAAGCTACTAAAGTTGTATCTAATATCGGCTTGGCTAGTGCATTAGGCTCAGTTAACGGTGCTATCAGCGGTATACAAAAAGCAGCAGCCAATGGAATAAGTAATCTTGGCACAGCCCTGTCATCGGCAATACCTGGTCAGATTGCCGGCGTTGCAGGCGCCCTTGGCCAAATACAACAACAGATATCAAACATTGTTGACCTAGGCAACCTCAGCAAGTCAATTAATTCGTCTGCAACCTCAGTAAATCTTAGAACTGAGTTGCCAATGGCAAATATATTACACAGTTATGCTAGTTATAATTATATTTTTACATTAAGCGTACTTGATGCCGCAAGCATAAATTTCCCAAACGAAACATACAAGAAAGGCCAGTTAGGTCAAGTTATTTTTAAAAGTGGTAGCGGAAGCCCCGATAATCGAGTAAAAACCGCATATGGTAAGTTTGATTTCTTTATGGATAATTTAACTGTAGGTAGCGTTATTAACTTAGACAAAGATACTGGTAATACTAACGCTACTAAAATAAATTTTAAAGTTACTGAAATTTATAGCATGGGATTGTTTTTTGAATCCTTACAAATTGCTGCTGAAGCCGCAGGCTATAAGAATTATATGGATGTTCCATTATTATTAACAATTGAGTTCAAAGGCCATTTAAATTCTGCGCAACAAGGAATTGCAGCAGATACACTATCTATAGAAAAAACAACAAAGCACTTTCCTTTAAAATTAAGCACTATTGAAATGAAAGTCACCGGTCGTGGTGCTGAATATGATGTGGCAGCATTTCCTTGGAATGAAAAAGGTTTTTCCAGCAGCTACTTACAACTTAAAACAGACATCACAATTAGAGGTAAAACAGTTGGACAGATGTTGCAAACTGGCGAAAGAAGTTTACAGGTTGTATTAAATGAACGTCTCAACGATGCAGCTAAGAAAAAAGGAATAGTTAAAGTACCTGATCAAATATTGATTATGTTTCCTAGTGACTTGACGTCTGGCGCGGCCGTTGACAATGAAGATTACGGTGGGTCAGCAACCCAATCTCCGAGCACAGGCGCAGTACAAGGCGGCGACTTACAAACTAAATTAAAAGTAGCCTTAAAGGCTAAAGACGAAGGCGGAAACGGAACCTTAATACAAGAAGATGGAGACATGAATTCGTTAGGACGATCTAGTATGGGATTTAATCCCGAGAGGATCGGCGATGCGTCTTTTGCCAAAGATGGATTAGTCTACGATGAAAAAGCTAAAGTGTACACCCGAGGAAACATTGCAATAGACCCAACTGAAGGAACATTTAAATTCTCGCAAGGTACAGATATCCCTAACGCTATAAATCAAGTCATGTTAATGAGCGACTATGGCCGCCAAGCACTGACTAGCACACAAACATCTGACACTGGAAAAATTCCATGGTGGCGCATTGAAGCGCAGGTATATACCATTCCATCAGATGACAATTTAGATAAAACTGGAGTTCAACCAAAACTTATTGTGTATCGTGTAGTACCATTTGGTATTGATGCATCAAGCTTCATGCCAACAAACACTGCTAACCCTAAAGTTAAGCAAGCAAAAAAACAAGCAGTCAAAGCATACAACTATATCTACACAGCTAAAAATTTAGATATTATAAATTTTGATATTAAATTTAAAGCGGCGTTCTATTCCGCTATGTCTGCAGATGCAGGAAAAAATAACGAAGGCGCTCAAAGAGCAAAAGAATCGTCCGGTGCAAATGCTGCTCAAGATGCAGAATCAGTAGCACCAGAATCTGGAAATAAAACGCCATTAGCCGGCGAAGCAACAAAAGAAATACGCAGTGATGTAATCAAAACAGATACTGGTACTGGTACCAGTGGCCGCGAAACTCCTGAGACTAGAGCTGCAAGAGAATTTCAAAATAATGTACTAAACAATCCTTTTGACATGGTTAATACTACACTAACTATTTTAGGCGATCCGTATTATCTAGGTGACAGTGGAATGGGCAACTACACTGCACCTAAGTCACAATATGAAAATATGACGGCTGATTACAGCATTGATTATCAAACTGGAGAAGTTGATATTACTGTAGATTTTAGAACTCCTATTGACCTCGATATGAGTAAAGGTGCGTATGAATTTGGCCCGACAAAATTAGTAAATCAGTTTAGCGGATTATATCAAGTTACTAGAGTCGAAAGTACGTTTAATCGAGGAAGATTTACGCAAGTATTAACGTTGATTAGGCGTGCAGGTCAGACCAGTGATCCTTCTGCAGATGCAGGCGGCACAATTAAACTTATTAAAGATACACAAGATGTTAAGCCAGCAGTTGCAGATGGTGCAACTGGTACTGGGGAACTTAGAACACCGGCAGAAATACAACAAAGCACCGATCTTGCAGGATTTGACGGATAATTATGGCAGAAGATACAAGAAACCCCGCATCTGAAGGTAGGAAAACAGACCCAGGCCCGTTCTTGGCTAAAGTTATTAGCCACCACGATAAAAATTACATGGGCATCCTTGAGGTGCAATTATATAGAGAAGTTGGTAACGATGATGCGGCAGAAGGACAACTTCTTCAAGCAAGATACCTAAGCCCATTCTACGGAGTTACTAGCGTTGATTATGTTAGTGATGCTGAAGACACCTATAATAACACACAAAAAAGTTATGGCATGTGGATGATCCCGCCCGATGTGGGATCTACAGTAATGATCATCTTTGTTGAAGGGCAAGGATGGTTCTGGATGGGATGTGTACTGGACGATAAAATGAATTTTATGACTCCTGGTTATGCATCAACATACTATAATGTAGAAGACTCTAAGACTACTGATAAAGAACGAGTACCGGTTGCAGAATATAATAAAGTTATCGGTGCTGAAACTCTTGACTCAACTACCATTACTAAACCTGCAACACCGCAAGAAGTTGTCCTTAATGATCAAGGATTGCTAGAAGATGATATCCGAGGAATTACCTCAAGCAGTGCTCGCAGGGAAACACCGTCGATGGTCTTTGGAATTTCAACACCTGGCCCACTTGATAAACAAGATGGCTCTAAGACAGGTGCGGTAGGGAAACGAGAATATAGGAATCAAAATACATTTGTTAGCCGATTAGGCGGCAGTAGTTTTGTCATGGACGATGGTGATGACAAATACTTACGAAAAACTAAAGCTGGCGATGGCCCACCAGAATATGCTCGAGTAGAAAATCAAGAAGATGACGGCAATCCTACATTATTACACAATGAGTTAATGAGATTTAGGACTCGAACCGGTCATCAAATATTAATGCATAACACTGAAGATTTAATCTATATTGGCAATGCTAGGGGAACAACTTGGATTGAGTTAACCAGTGACGGCAAGATAGATATTTTTGCACAAGACAGCGTTAGTGTACATACTAAAAACGATTTAAATTTCTATGCAGATAGGGATATCAATATGGAAGCGGGTCGAAACTTTAATCTTAAAGTAGCAGAACGCCATCAAACTGAAGTAGGAATGGATAAGATTACAATTGTAAACGGCAACGTTGTAATACAAGTTGATGGCACACAAGATGAAACAATTACGGGCGCACACACTCAATCGTTTGAAGCAACATGGGATGTTACAACAGGCGATCAAACTAACATAACAGTAGGTGGCGGCTTTGATCTTAATACTAGCGACGCCAACAAGTTAACTTCTGGTAGTAACATGGAAATAAGTGCTGCAAATACAACAATATCCGGCGGCAATATTAATTTTAACGGCCCTGCTGCTGCATCAGCAGGTTCAGCTACCGCAGCAACCCCACCAGAGCCCCTTCCAACAATTGATAATCCTACGGAAACAGATGGTGAAACAATAACTAGTATTATGGCAAGGATTCCAACAATGGAACCATACCCACATCACGAAAACTTAGATGGTACGCTGTTTAAACCAGATGCAACTGACAGAGAAGCCGCTACTGCTATAGAAATTCCTCCAGCTTGGAAACAATATACAACGATTGAAGATACCTTTGTTAGACTTGCTACTCCGGCAGATCCTGAAGATGATAATACAGGCGCATAAATATTACTATGTCAGCTAATCCTAAACTATATGATAAAATTGTTTTACCGGGTGTTAAGACGCAGCAAAACGTTCCCGGTACAAAAACCTATAAAGGATTTAGCACAATTTCGCCTGATGCCGCAAGTTTTGCACTATACGATCTTGCTCTAATTAAGCAGGACATACTTAATCACTTTCATATACGCCAAGGCGAAAAATTAAATGATCCAACATTTGGCACAGTAATCTGGGATATTTTATTTGAACCATTGACTGAAGAACTAAAGCAGTTGGTGGCAAAGAATGTTGAAGACATAATTAACTATGACCCGCGTGTTCGTGCTGACCAAGTTATCATCACACAGTATGACAGTGGTCTTCAAATTGAATGTAGATTAACCTACCTTCCATACTACATACAAGAGTCTATACAGCTGAAATTTGATCAAGCTAATGGACTAATGAATTAAACTCCTACATAATAAACTACGCTAAATACTCAATAATTGGGAAGGGCGTATGTCAGCAACTGATCGACAAAATAGATTACTGGTAGCAGAAGATTGGAAACGTATATACCAGACGTTTCGTAATGCAGATTTCCAAAGCTACGACTTTGAAAATCTTCGCAGAGTAATGATTAATTATATCCGTGAAAACTATCCGGAAGATTTTAACGATTACATTGAAAGTTCAGAGTACTTGGCCCTTATCGACCTAATTGCATTCCTTGGTCAAAGCATCAGTTTCCGCACAGATTTAAACGCTCGTGAGAACTTTTTAGAGCTAGCAGAACGTCGTGACAGCGTATTACGCCTTGCCCGCTTGCTTAGTTATAACCCAAAACGTAACATTGCAGGCTCTGGATTATTGAAATTCACAGCAGTACAGACTACTCAAACAGTAGTTGATTCCAACGGCCGAAACCTAGTTAATCAAGTAATTGGTTGGAATGATCCAGCTAACGCTAACTGGTATGATCAGTTTATTAAAATTATAAATGCAGCATTGCCTGCAAGTCGTCAGTTTGGAAACCCCGATGATAAAGCTGACATTTACAACATTCCTACTGAACAATACCGCTTTCAAGCTGCTAATGTCAGCGTGCCAGTTTACGCATTTGCAAAAGCCATTGATGGTCGAAACATGAGTTTTGAAGTAGTGTCTACTACGTTCAAAGGCGCGGAAGAAATCTACGAAGAACCGCCGGCAATTGGTAACAGATTAGGATTTGTTTATCGTAATGACGGCCGAGGCGCCGGCAGTACTAATAGCGGATTCTTCCTACATTTTAGACAAGGAATTTTAAACCAAGGAACATTTACAATCGATCAACCTGCAACTAATGAAACAGTTGACCTTGATGCAGTTAATGTTAACAACACCGACGTATGGTTATATCGTTTAAATCAAACAGGTGTTGAGTCAGAATATTGGGCTAAAGTTCCAAGCCTTGAAGGTAATAACATTATCTATAATAGCTTAAACAAATCTATTAAAAACATTTATAATGTTACTACTCGTTCTAACGATCGTATTAGTTTAGCATTTAGTGATGGCACATTTGGTAACTTACCGCGAGGCACATTTAGAGTTTACTACCGTGCAAGCAACGGTATTAGTTATACAATCAATCCTCGAGATGTTAAAAATGTAGTTATTGAAGTTCCATATGTATCCAATGTTGGACAAGCTGAAACACTAACGTTAACCTTAAGTTTACAAACATCAGTAAGTAATTCTACAGAAGCTGAATCTAACACCAGTATTAAAAATAATGCACCTTCTACCTATTATACACAAAATAGGATGATTACTGCTGAAGATTATAATCTAAGCCCGCTTGGAATTAATCAAGAAGTTATAAAAGTCAAAGCAGTTAATAGAAGTGCCAGCGGCATTAGCCGATACTTTGACCTAGTTGATCCTACTGGCAAATATAGTAAAACTAATTTGTTTGGTGATGACGGCGCTCTATATAAAGAAGAATATACTAGTAGTTTTAAGTTTAATTATACTACCCGCACAGATATCGAAGCAGTAATTTATAATCAAGTGTATGAAACATTGAAGACAACGCAGCTTCGTGATTTCTACTATTCTAAGTTTTCCAGGGTCACAATTGACAATATTACATGGTATAGTAAAACAGTAGACACTAATCAATCAACTGGATTTGTTGGTTCACTTGGTGTTCCGTCTCAACTTGGCACATATACAAACACTAATTTACGATTTGTAACTGCCGGCGTACTATTAAAATTTACGGCACCACCTAACAAATATTTCAATAAATCCAATGACAATAAATTAGAAACTATCAACCCCGCAAAACCTGCTGCAAATTCAACAGATTCGTTATGGGTAAAAGTAATATCTGTTGTAGGTGACGGCACAAATGGCGGCACTGGTGTAGTTGCTAACGGGTCTGGAACAGTAATACTAAACGATATTGTTCCAGAAACTGCAATTTTATTAGAAATTATTCCGGCATGGAAGGCAACTATTAACTCTACAGTAATTGCCACTATGGTAGATTTAATATTTTCAAATAAGCCATTTGGCCTACGATACGACACTGAAACAGCTACTTGGAAAATTGTATTTGAAGTTAATTTAAATACTTTGGAAAATTTTAGTACAGCAAATCAAGGTAATAATTCTAATCAACAAAGAGATGCTAGCTGGTTAATATTGTTTACTACTAATACTGAATTTTATACAGTAACATCTAGATTAATTAGATATATTTTTGAAAGCGATAAACAGATTCGATTTTTCTTTGATGCAAGTGATAAAATTTATGATACACGTACTAATACTATTGTAAAAGATAAAATAAAAGTATTAGGAATTAATACAGCGCCACCAACATTTATTAATCCATTTACCTATGACCGTGAGTGGGAAATTACTGAAGAATATACTGGCTTAGATGGGTATGTTGATACAAAGAAAATTCAAGTTACATTCAGCGATACCGACGATGACAGTGTAGTTGATAACCCAGAATTGTTTGAAGAAATTGTTGATCAAATGGATGTACAAAACCCAGTTAGTGATAATAACAAATATGTAATTCTTGAGAGATATGTAATTGCCTACGGACAAGAAGATTATAAATTATTTAATAATAGTAATGGTACTGTTACTATTTTAGATACTCAGCCAACAAATACATCAAGTTATACTACCGGACAATATTTTTATTTTAAAGATGCAGGGGTAGTTAAACAATTCAATAACGGTAATTTTACATTATCTTTAAATTACAAAGTATACAATGGCCGCAGAGATGTTAAGTTTCAGTATATTCATAATGCAGATTATGAATCTCGTATAGATCCAGGATTAACAAATATTATAGATACATTTATTTTAACCAAACAATATGATAAAACATATCGTCAGTGGTTAGCTGGTTCTCGTACTACTGAACCACTGGCACCTAGTACTGACTATTTGTATACATTACTGTCTACTGATCTTAATAAGATTAAATCAATTAGCGACGAACTAATTTATCACCCAGTAAAATATAAAGTATTATTTGGAGAAAAAGCATCATTAGATGTACAAGCAACTTTTAAAATTGTAAAAAATTCAGAAATTGTTATTAGTGATAATGATGTTAAGTCAAGAGTACTATCAGCGATCAACGAATTTTTTACACTTGAAAATTGGGATTTTGGTGACAGTTTTTATTTTAGTGAGTTGTCGTCTTATGTAATGAGTCGACTAACTCCTAACATTGTAAACTTTTTAATAGTACCTAAAGATACTACATTATCTTTTGGTGGCCTCTACGAAATACGATCAGAAAAAGATCAAATTTTTATCAATGGTGCAACCATTGACAACCTTGAAATTATATCAGCTGTAACTGCTAGTAAGATTAACAGTAGCGGAACAATAACTATGACATCATCTACATTAAGTACACAGTCTATTACTAGTGGGAGTTACTAATGGCAAATAACGATCAAAACGAATTAGGCATTCCTTTGACAAGTTCAGACGGCAGAGAATCTGCTAATTTATTGCCAAGAATTTTTAGAACAGATAGTAACAAAAAGTTTTTACAAGCCACTTTAGATCAGCTAACTCAGCCAGGCACAGTTAAAAAAGTTAATGGTTATATAGGACGCCAAACTGCAAAAGCAGTAACATCGGCAGATATTTTTGTAACTGCTGCTGATACTATTCGTCAAAATTATCAATTAGAGCCAGCAGCAGTTATTCAAGATTATCTTGGTAATACTAACTTTTATAAAGATTATATTGACCATATAAATCATATCGATGTATCTGGCGGCAATGTTCAAAATCATGAAAGAGTGAACAGTCAAGTATCATATTCTTGGAATCCGCACATGAATTGGGATAAGTTTGTTAATTATCAACAATACTATTGGTTGCCTTACGGCCCAGCCCCTATTGAAATCGCCGGCCAGCAGCTCGCTATAGAAAGTACATATACAGTCGAAGCTGTCGATGAATCTGACAATTATGCATTTTTATTCTCACCTGATGGACTAACTCGTAATCCTACGTTAACGTTGTATAGAGGCCAAACTTATACTTTTGTAATTGATAGCTTGGGTAATCCTTTTAGTATTAAAACTTCTAGGGTAGCAGGAGATCTAGAAAGGTATACAATTGGAGTGTCTACATCAGCAGTTGAATCCGGCACCATAACATTTACTGTTGGTGTTAATGCCCCTGATGTATTATACTATGTTAGCGAAAATAGTGCCGACACCGGCGGTGTATTTCATGTATTAAATATTGACAATAACACTTACTTGAATGTTGACGCTGATATTTTAGGTAAAAAAACATATACTATGAGCAGTGGTATGCCGTTGTCAAACGGTATGAAAGTAAAGTTTACCGGTAACATATACCCTACAAATTATGCTACTGGATATTGGTATGTTGAAGGCATTGGAACTGCTATTCGTTTAATTTCTGAATCTGATCTTGAAATTATTGGTTCGTATTCTCAAGAAAAAGCATTGTTGTTTGATGACGGCGCATTCGATCAAAGTCCTTTTAGTACAGCAACTTCTTTCCCGCAGAAAAAAGATTACATTCTAGTTGCCCGCGGAAGTATAGATAGAAACCCGTGGAGTCGATATAATCGTTGGTTCCATCAAGATGTGATTATTGCAGCGGCCACAGCCGCCGGACAGGTGCCGTCCCTAGATCAATCTGCTCGAGCAATTCGTCCAATTATTGAATTTGATGCCGGTTTAAAATTATTTAATTTTGGACACAAAGCAAAGACAAATGTTACGTTAATTGATACATTTACTACAGATGTATTTTCAACCATTGAAGGTACACTTGGATACAATATTGATGGCGTGGATCTTGCAGAAGGTATGAGAGTGTTGTTTGCAGCAGATACTGACTTATTAGTTAAAGGCAGAATCTTTAATATCAATTTTATAAATGTAACAGTACCTGGTCGCCAAATAGGATTCTATGCTTTGCCAGGAATTGATCCAACGACTAATACTATAACTATAGAAACTAATCTGTTAACAAATGCAATTGGCCACGGCCTAACAACAGGGAATCAGGTATTATATCTTAATAATGGAAATACTAGTATTTCTGGATTGACTAACAGAAAAGTCTATTATGTTCAAGTACTTAATTCTACACAGATACAATTATATAATGATAAGAACTTAACAGTTGTTGCAGATATTTTTGCTACAGGTTCAGACGTTCATAAATTAGAAGTCTTTTCAGGTTTACGTAGACAAATTAATTTAGTTGAGGCTGATGATAGTCTTCCGTTAGAAAACGAAACTGTACTAGTTGAAGCAGGGGTAGTAAATCAAGGAACCATGTATTGGTATACTGGCACTACATGGAAAATTGGTCAGACCAAAACTCTAGTTAATCAACCACCGTTATTTGATATATTTGATGCTACTGGAATAAGTTACGGAAATGCATTAGTATATGATGGAACAACATTTGTGGGTAACAAACTATTTTCGTATAAGATGGGTACTGGTACTACCGATAGCGAATTAGGATTCCCGTTAGCCTATCAAAATATAAACAACATTGGCGATATTAGTTTTGAGTTTAATTTAATAGCAGACAGTTTTACCTACAAGAAAGTTGTTGATATTATTACTACTGCTACGGATGTTGGGTTCTTAAAATCAATTTTAGGACTGACCACCTTTAATTATGTTAATGGTTGGAAAACAACTCAAATCACAAATTTACAACCTATTGTAAGAATTTATAAAGAAAGTGGTCTAGTTAATAATTTTCCTATCGATGTATATTCTAATGTAGATGAGCTAGATGATTTAGAAGTCAGAGTATATATTAACGGTAAACGTCTAGCAAAATCTAACTATACAATTTCTACTAATGTTGTTAGAAAATCTGTAGTGTTAATAACTAATGTTTCTTTGACTGATGTAGTTACACTAAAATGTTTTTCAGCGCAACAAAAAAATAATAACGGATATTATGAAGTTCCAGTTAATCTGCAAAATAATCCACTGAATAATAATTTATCAGAATTTACATTAGGTCAAGTAATTGATCACGTTGATACTATTATTGATAACATTGATACATTTGTTGGCACATATCCAGGAACTAGTAATCTAAGAGATATTGGGAATATTACACCTTACGGTACACGTTTTATTCAACATTCCGGCCCAGTAAATCTAAGTTTATACCATTTTGGCTCAACAACTGCTAACGTGTTTAAAGCTCTTGAACAAGCTCGAGATGACTATAGTAAATTTAAACGAGCATTTATCGTAGCAGCGTCAAGTTCGGGAATTGATACAGATACTCGTCGACATGTTGACTATGTATTATCAGACCTAGCAAAAGATAAATCAACAAATCGTCCTTATTACCTATCAGATATGTATGGATATGCCGCATCAAATATATCTGAATATATAGTATTAGATCCTCGCACTAAAATATATCCTTTGACGGTAGCATTTAATTTAACAGTGTTATCAAACAAATCTGTTAACATTTACCTCAATGATGTTCAGCTTGTAGAGGGACGTGATTATACATTTGGTACAGATGTATTCTTTGAAATATTAACTGATCTAGCAGAGGGAGATATCCTTACTGCGGTAGAATACGAAAGTACTGACGGATCGTTTTGTCCGGCTACTCCTACTAAATTAGGTTTATACCCTAAATTTATTCCTTCTAAATTTTTAGATACTACTTACTTAGAACCAACCGAAGTTATACAAGGCCACGACGGTAGTATAACAATTGCCTTTGGCGACTACCGCGATGATTTAATTTTAGAATTAGAAAAACGTATCTTTAACAATATTAAAGTACAATATAACCCTGACATTTTTAATATCTATGATTACATTCCTGGATATGACAGAGCAACAATGTATTCAAAAGAAGAATACGAGACTATATTAAGTACCTTCTTTTATCAATGGACTAACTATGTTGGACAAGATTTTACCAAACAAAATGTTGAATGGTGGGACAGATTAAATCCATTTACCTTTAATTACCGTGGTAATTATGCATCTAATGGTTCGCCTGTTCCTGCATACTGGAGAGGTGTATACCGCTGGCTATTAGATACAGATCGTCCGCATACTCATCCATGGGAATGTTTGGGATTTAGCTTACCTCCTCATTGGTGGCAAGAAGTGTATGGTCCGGCGCCATACACTAGCAATAACTTAATCATGTGGGATGATATTCGTCAAGGAATAATTAGAGAGCCAAATAAACCTATTAGACGATTAGAAAAATTTGCAAAATCAGTGTTGTCTAAAGGAACTCCTGTAACTGAAACAGGCGAGTTACAGGACCCATTAAACTCTAATTTTGTTAGCGGTCCAATCAAACCAACTGCTGAAGGATATTATGCATTTGGTGATGTTGGCCCAGTTGAGTCAGCATGGAGACGTTCGGGACATTATCCTTTTGCAATTATTCAAGCAGCATTATTAATGCAACCTAATAAAGTGTTAGGTACTTGTTTGGATAGAAGTCGAATTGTGCGAAACCTCAGCGGTCAACTAGTATACTCTACTAGTGGCCTACGTATTCGCCTTGCTGATATTGTGCTACCATCTACCGCAGCAAGTACTTCAAGAGTATTAACGTCTGGGTTAATTAATTATATTATTGACTATCTAACTAATGATACAACTTTTTTAATCAAACAATATCAGACTGATTTAGACACGTTAACTAATAATCTTGGAATTAAGTTAGGTGGATTCACCGCAAAGAATAAATTTAAATTGCTATTAGATAGCAAGAACCCAACTAGTACTGGAAGCATTTTTATTCCTGAAGAAAATTATACTGTTTTCTTAAATACCTCGTCAGCAGTTAAAAAAGTAACCTACAGTGGTGTGGTTATTACTAAACATTCTGACGGATTTGAAATAAGCGGATACAATAATGAACTGCCATACTTTAATTATAACCCATGGTTAGAATCTGCTAGGACTATCACCGTAGGCGGCATTTCTGAAAGCTATATAGTTTGGTCTGCAGGAAAACGATATGTAGCAGGCGGCATTGTATTTTACGGTAATCGATATTACAGAGTAAATGTTACTCATACAGCAACTGATACATTTGATAATACATTATTTTCTAGACTTGCAGCACTACCAGTCTCAGGTGGCCGTAATGCTGATATTAGAAAATCTTGGGATACTACATTAGTACTAACTCTTGGGTATGGTACAAAATTGTCTACAGTACAAGAAGTAGTTGATTTCCTGCAAGGGTATGGTTCTTACTTGTCAGAACAAGGATTTATATTTGACGATTTTAATACTACATTAAAGTCTATTACCAACTGGGAAACCGCAGTAAAAGAATTCATGTTCTGGACAACTCAAAACTGGGGTGCTGGAGCAGTTCTATCGTTAAGTCCTGCTTCAAATAAAATAACACTAACAACTACTAAGAGTATAGTTAATGATTTATTAGATCCGTTTTTTGGTTACAAAATATTTAGAGTAGACGGTCAAAAATTAGAACCTGAATTTACTAATACCTATAGAAACGATGCTACTAGTGAATTTTCAATAACACCTACTAATACTACCCACGGAATATATGGCGCAGTATTTTATATGATACAGAAAGAGCATGTATTGATTTTAGATAATCGAACATTGTTTAATGATGTAATTTACGATCTTGAACCAGGATACCGTCAAGACCGTGTTAAAGTTATAGGGTACATTAGTCAAAATTGGAACGGGGGGTTTAATATTCCTGGATTTATTTTTGATCAAGCTAGAATTAATGATTGGTCTATGTGGACTGATTACAAGCTAGGTGATATTGTAAAATACAAAGAATTTTATTATTCTGCATTATCAACTCTTCCAGGAGTGCAAGAATTTAATGCCGCTGATTGGGCAATGCTCGCCAGTAAACCTACTGCAAAGATGGTTGCTAACTGGGATTATAAATCTGAACAATTTACTGATTTTTATGATTTAGATACTGATAACTTTGATGCTGAGCAACAAAAATTTGCTCAGCATTTAATAGGATACCAGAAACGTCAGTATCTTGAAAATATTATTAAAGACGATGTAAGTCAATATAAATTTTATCAAGGAATGATTATTGAAAAAGGTACACAGAATGTGCTTAATAAATTGTTCGATGTACTCAGCGCCGACGGCATGGAAAGTTTAACTTTTGACGAAGAATGGGCAGTCCGTGTTGGCGATTACGGAGCAGTAGCAGCATTTGATGAAACAGAATTTATCTTAGATGAATCCCAATTTAAAATTAATCCACAACCCGTTGAACTAGTATCAACAATTGACCCTACTATTGTAGATTTTGTCTATAGACAACGTCCATCAGATGTCTATATTAAACCGTTAGGATATAATAACGATATATGGGCAGTAACAGGTACTAAACAATATCTACGTACTCCAGGATTTGTTAGGTATGAGGATGTATTATTAAGTGTTGATACACTAACTGATGCGTTACAAAATGACATTAGCACTTTTACTGAAGGTGACTATGTATGGTGTGCATTTGAAAATATGTTGAACAGTTTTAAAGAAAGATGGAATGTCTACAGATTTACGCAAAGTGCATTTACTGTAACAGATGCAACATATTCATATAATTCTACTAGCAAAATTGGTGAGTTAACTATTACTTGCAATACAGCTCCGACAGTAGAAGCAGGTGACATACTAGGAATTAAAAATTTTAATATTCCTAAAGACGGATTTTACACAGTACACTCAGTTGATTCTAATGATATTATTATTAGAACAATAGTAACCGGATGGGAACCGCTGGCAGACCCTACACTAATAGTGTTATATCAATTCATTCCTTGTTTGTTTAATTCAATTGATGATGTAAATGATAACTTGCCAACTAGCATTAAGTCCAACGAATTAGTATGGACTAAAGACTCTGGCAATGGTACTTGGGGAGTATACAACAATAATAAAGTATATAATTCTTTTAATATTGATGTTGCTACTATTCCTGACCTTACTGGAATAAATTTTGGAAAGAAAGTTTCACTATCTCAAACTGGAACAACTGCTGTTGTAACAGATGCAGATCAGGTAATCATCTTAGATAGAAAAAATATAATTTCAACGTATGATGCAGCTCCGGCATACAATTGGATTCAGAATCAATCAATAGTATTAGATCCCACAATTGCAGATATTGCAGATCAAGAATTTGGTGCAGAAACTGCATTATCTGCAGACGGCATGTGGCTAGCAATAGCAGCTCCATTTGCAGATAACGTTGGTAGCAGCGGATACAATAATCAAGGTTATGTATCTCTATACTATAAAACATTAGGTACTGGCTACACGCTAGTTGACACTAAGACAGGTGCAGGTGCCGCCAGTTTGTTTGGATCTAAACTAGTATTTGCTAAATCAGGCAATACTTACATACTAGCAGTATCGGCAGCTAATACTGTATATTTTTATCAAACTACTGGAACTAGTAGTTGGACTAGTTATGCAGCTTCCTTGTCAATACCCAATGTTAAAAATATTTCACTATCTGAAACAGGTAACAAATTTGCCGCAGCAGTACCAAGTGCTGTTTCGAATAAAGGCCAGGTAAAATTATATACGTTAACAATGGGCAACTATGGCTCGCCAATCACGCTCGCTGGTACTGCATCAGATGATAGATTTGGTGAAAGCATCTCGTTAACCCAATCTTCAAAGTATATTGCTATTGGTAGTAATATTGGTAATGTCTACATATACAATACTAGCAGTACCAGTGTACCCTATCAAACAATTTCAAGCATAACTAACAATAGCGGCGACCAATTTGGGACATATGTGCAATTTGCAAATAATGATTCTACATTAGTAGTATCTGCTATAGGTGTTAGCCGTGTAGACATTTATGATCTTTACGGTGCTAAATTTTTATACGGAGAAAGTGTTACCTCAACTGCGTCCAGTTACGGAGCATCAATCACCGCAGGTGATAATACAATTTTAGTAGGAGCTCCCAATTTCAACAGCTCTGCAGGTACAACATTTTCATATATTAAATCGTCGTTAGTAAAATCTTGGTCTTTAAGAGTTTATGAGCAGCTAAGACCTAATATTTCTAATGTTAAAAAAGCATATTTGTATAATAAAATAACTAACAAGATTGTAACATATCTTGATGTAGTTGACCCTATACAAGGTAAGATTCCTGGACCAGCCGATCAAGAAATTCGATACAAAACATATTTTGACCCGGCAACTTACTCTGTTGGAACTAATGCAGTCAATGTTGATAGCGGATTAAATTGGACTACTTCTCAAGTAGGAATGCTATGGTGGAATTTAACTCGTGCAAAATTTTTAGACAATCAGGGCGGGGAAGTAGTATATAGATCAACTACTTGGAATAAGTTATACAAGACTGCAAGTATTGACATCTATGAGTGGGTTGAAACTAAGTATCTACCAAGTGAATGGGACAAATTAGCAGATACTACTAAGGGCCTAACAGCCGGTATTAGTGGTACAAGCCTTTACGGTGATACCGTCTACAGTGTTAAAAACAAATATGACACTGTTGGGCAAAAATTAATCCCTACATATTATTTCTGGGTTAAGAATAAAAAAGTAATACCTAATGCTGCTGGTAGAACACTTACTGCTAGCAGCATTGCTAGTTTAATTTCTGACCCGATTGGCCACGGATATACTTGTGTTGCACCTACCGGCACAAGTAGTTTTAGTTTAGTTAATTTTAATAACTTATTAGAAGATACTGATGTAGTGTTAAATTTTCAAACTTGGGTAATTGATAATCATGATATTAATATGCACAGCCAATGGAAAATTATAAGCGAGCATGTTAACACTACAATACCTAAAAATATTGAAAACAAATGGATAGACAGTTTAATTGGTAAAGACAGCAACGATCGAGTTATACCTGACACCAATCTTCCAGTAAAAAATAGATATGGCATTGAGTTTAGACCTCGACAAGGTATGTTTGTTAATAGAGTAGAGGCACTCAAACAATATATAGAACGTGTAAATTCTATTTTAATGGATCATTTAATTGTTGACGATTTTGATATAAGTGATCTAATGTTATCAGACCCAATACCAACAGCAGTTTCTGGACTATGGGATAGTACAATTGATTTTGAAACTGAACTAAAATTTGTCGGAACAGCAACCTTAGTTGATGCAAAATTACGAGCTATAACAGAAAACGGAGTTATAATAGAGGTAATTATAGATAATGCAGGATACGGTTATAAAAATCCACCGCTTATTAAAATTTCAAGTTCCGGTAACGGAGCAGTACTTGTACCGGTGCTAGATGTTGCTGGCAGGATTATCAAAGTAAGTATAAAAAACTCTGGTCGCAATTATTTTGATGATACAATTTTAACAGTAAGATCTTACTCTGTTCTAGTACTAAGTGATACTAATTCTTTTAACAAGTGGAGCATCTACTCTTGGGATACTAAAGATAAACTATGGAATAGAGCAAGAAGCCAATCATACGATGTAACAAAATTCTGGAACTACACTGACTGGTACGCCGCTGGATATACACAGTTTACAAAAATTGACTATCTTGTTGATAATACCTATTATCTTGTAACGTTGTCTGCAAATATTGGCAGCATAGTTAAGGTAAAAAATATTGGAACAGGTGGTTGGTTATTATTAGAGAAATATAATAATTTAACAACTATTGATTATACACAAAATTATAAAGTTGTAGGTAGACAGAACGGAACTATACAGTTTTCGAGTAGCATCTTTACCTTTGTTAATTCTTCAGTAGGATTTGATAATCAACTGTTTGATGCTTCTCTATATGACAATTTTGCCGCAGCAGAATTACGAATCATCATTAACACTGTTAAAGATAAATTATTAGTTGATGATTTACGAGTAGAATATTTAAAATTATTCTTTGCAAGTTTACGTTATGTTCTACATGAACAAATTTTTGTTGATTGGGCATTTAAAACTAGCTTTGTAAAAGCAACTCATAATGTTGGAGAGTTAAAAGAAAAAGTTACTTATAATAATGATAACTTGTCTAATTTTGAAGATTATATCAACGAAGTAAAACCGTATAGAACAAAAATTAGAGAATATATTAGTTCTTATAACAAGACAGATTATGCTAGACAATCAACAACTGACTTTGATTTAATTCCGTTAGTTAACGATAACTTAACTGTTACTCCTATGAGTGTAACGGTGCAGACTGACGGCAGCATTGCAGCAGGGTCGAATAGTATACTTGCTTACCCTTGGAAACATTGGTATGATCATGTAGGATTTACCATCCAGTCTATTGAAATATTTGATGGCGGCAGCGGTTATATTACTCGACCTATAGTTAAAATTGAAGGCGGATTTGGTACTGGAGCTCAAGCTAAAGCATATATTTCTAATGGTAAAGTTAATCGCATTGATTTAATATCCGGTGGTACTGGGTATCTTAAAGCACCTACGATTATTATTGACGGCGGCCTTTCAGAAACTGGCACTGCTGCAACAGTAGTTGCTATTATTGAAAGTGAAGTTGTTAGAGCTAACAAAATTGCTATTAAGTTTGATAGAATAACACGAAATTATTATACTAGTGGTGATCTTAATAAAGTTTCTGAAGACCTTGATGGCACCGGCTCGAGAGTACAGTTTGCACTAAAGTGGAGTCCTCGAATAGAAATTGGATCTGTTTCTATAAAACTTTATCCAGTTGGTATAGATCCTGATACAGTCGGAGTTACTGGAATTGATATTTTACGAGGTGAATATAAACTATCAACTAAAAAATCTACCAGTAAAGGTTACACTAGCTATTCTGGATTATTAACATTAGACACCGCTCCGGCAGTGGGTGAGACAATTAGAATTATCTATGAAAGAAACTTTGAACACTTGTCAGCTGCTGATAGAATTAAATTCTTTTACAAACCTACCGCTGGTATGTTAGGAGTTGATCTAGCACAGTTGATGCACGGCATTGATTATGACGGAGTTCAATTACAAGGACTGGGATTTGGAGCAACTGGCGGCTGGGATGCGCTTCCATGGTTTACTGATGAATGGGATGGATTTGATCCCAAGTATGATGACAGAATTATCACAGCCAGCGCAGGTGACTACGGCTATACATTAGGATACACTCCGGATGCAGGAGAAGTTATTAATGTATACATTTCTAGATATGTTCCTACAGCAACAGTTAATCTTTATATAGTGGCACTTTCACCATTGGATGATAAATCTCTATGGATTACTACCGACACTGCTCACGGATTTACTGCTGATATGTTTATTACTATATCAGGAGTGATTCACTCCGGAAACTACAATGGAACACATAGAATTCGACAAATAATTTCTGAAGATAAATTTTCAATTACTTTAGGAGAATCTGCAATGTTGGGGATTAGTGGAACTGTGTACGGATATAGATACAGTGCTCCTATTAGAATCGATGATCCTGCATTTAGTACATATCCAATGTCTGGTAAACCAAATGTAGTAATGACATCCATTGTAGCTAATGGTACAACTGATGCGTTTACGTTACCTAATGCACATTTGACTATTAATAATAACGATAAAGTTATTTTCCGCAAGAGTACTAGTGATGGAAGCATTTTACCTCAGCCTAATGAGTACGATACCCAATTACAGGGCGGTGCCTTTGATGGTTCAACACTGACTACAGCAACAGGATATGCTCCTGCTGATATCAATGTTGATGGCGATGATTTCGTAACTCCAAACACAAGTCATGCTCCTGAAGAAATCGTTCCAGGTCACATAACAGATGCAGTAGCTATTAAAGTATATCATAGACCAGCAGGCGGAGCCCCAAATATTCTGTTTAAGAATTACAAAGGCAACGGCTTAACTACTGAATTTATCATAGGTCAATACTTTGCTACTGATCGAGCAGTAATTGTGAAAGTTGGCAATGAAATAATTGACCAGCTAGACTATACTATTGATTGGTCGTCAAACTTTATCAAGTTTGATACTGCACCAATTACTGATTCAGTTGTTAGTGTAATTAGTATAGGATTTAATAGCGAAAATATATTAGACTTAGATTACTTTATAGCTGATGGCAGCACTACTGAATATGTAACTCGTGCTCCGTGGCTTGAAAGAGCACTAAATTCTACTGTGCTAGTCAATGGAGCTGTAGCTGAGTACGAATTATTTAAGACTGATTCAACATATGATAGTCCTAATAGAGTAGCTATACGATTTGGAACAGCAGTGGAAGAAAATGCTCTTATCAATTATATGATAGATACAAGTACTTCTATACAAACTTCTAGTGTTGTAAAAAGTCAAATTATTACCACTAACGGGGTTGATGTAAGTTATAACTTAGATAATTTAAATTCATCTTTATTGCCGGGAAATAGATTACAGCCTTATGAAACTAATATTATTGTAAGAAAAGGTCAAGAAATACTTCGACCACCTACAGTTATGTACTTTACAATGTTAGATAACAATTTGTCTTATAATATTCCTGCACATAAATTTGCAACTTATACAATTAATGCTACAGATATTCAAGTCTATTCTGATTCTAATAAGCTAATACCAGGTGTAGAATATATTATTGATTTATTGGGAATCACTGTAGAGCTTGCACAATCGTCATATGTAGAAAATGCCAAGTTAGCAGTAGTAGTTACTTTAGATTCGGATTATTCTGTAACTAACAACGGTACCATAGAGTTTGCTACAATCTATCCAAATAACACCGATATAGAAATAATTACATTCTATAATCATATGTTGCTAGATATTGATAGAACTACGGATGTATTTGTTCCGTCTACTATATTAACTCCGGGCACAACTGACTATTATGAATTTACTAATAAGTTAGGTGGACAGTTTAGCCTACGTCGTCCAGCAGTGTCAGATGATTATGTTTGGATTATTAAAAATGGAACATTATTAACTCATAGCGTTGACTATGTAGTAGAAGATGATCGAGTAACTGTTAAATTAAAAGATTCTCTAATTGATACTGATGTAGTCCAAGTAATGTTGTTCTCCGATGAAACAATAACTACTAGTTTTGGATTCATGCAGTTTAAAGATATGTTAAATCGTGTACATTACAAACGTCTACGTGCAGACAAAGCTACTATCCTAGCTGCTGATCTAAATCAGTCAGATATTGAGATTGTTGTAGATGACGGCTCAGTATTCTCTGTACCTAATCCAGCACTAAACTTGCCTGGTATTATTGAGATTAATGGAGAGCGTATTGAATATTTTACTAAAATAGGTAATGTATTAGGTCAGTTACGCCGAGGAACATTAGGTACAGGCACTCCAGTAGTTCATGCAGCTGGCACAACTGTACAAGATATAGGCCCAACTGAAACCATTCCGTATTCTGACACCATTATTGTTAATACAATAGTCAGTGACGGATTTACTACAGATGTGGGCAACTTAGCGTATATTCCTAAACTAGGAATTAATCCTAAACCTAAACAGCATAATTATGATACGGTTGACGTATTTGTTAACGGCTACAGATTAAAAAAAGCAGAATACAAACTGTTTATGGAATCAAACCCTAACCATCAACCGTACAGTCCCGAAGGCGATATAACTTTCCCTGCAGAATTTAGTGTAGACGGAGTTCATAATCGAATCACTCTAACAACTGCTGCTGCTGAGAAAACAAAGGTAGTTATTGTTAAGAAAGAGTTAAAATTATGGGAAGATGAAGGCAAGAGTTTAGCAAATTCTAACAATAAGATTGCTAATTTCTTGAAAGGAAACGCAACGGTTTGGCCACGATAAATAATAAACAATGAGAGATCACTATGCAAGGTAAAGACTTATCAGGAATTCACATAGAGGGACATATTAAAATATATGACCCTAAAACACAAGAGGTTTTCATTAATAAACGTAATGCTATACACTACGAAAATATGAGCATTGCGCTGGCAGAAAGTATTGCCAACGCCGGGCAAGGATTTATCTATGAGATTGCGTTTGGCAACGGTGGTACAACTGTAGACCCTACAGGTATTATTACCTACTTAACGCCAAATTCAACTGGGACAAGTGCTACATTATACAGTGAGACCTACAGTAAAGTAATAGATGATCGCTCAGTAACTAATTTAGATCCTGTAAGGAACAAGATTGAAACTCGACATGTAACAGGTACTAACTATACTGATGTATTTGTTACTTGTTTGCTAGATTATGGCGAGCCGCAAGGACAAGATGCATTTGATAACACAACTAACAACAATTCAGACTTTGTGTTTGATGAGTTAGGCTTACGATCTTATAGTACTAGTGGGACTGGCAAGTTATTAACCCACGTTATTTTTCACCCTGTACAAAAGAGTTTAAATCGTTTGATCCAAGTTGACTATACAGTACGTATCCAGAGTTTGACTGGACTAAGTGAGGTTGCATAATGTCATATAAAATTGATCACTCAGATCTTCCAAATAATGGTTCTATTACAGTTGACGACCAACAGCTTAATCAGCAAACAAGTTTAACATTTGTAGGAAAGAATTACACTGGATATTCACAATTTATTGCAGAAAATTTCTTACATTTATTAGAAAATTTTGCTAGGGCCACTGCCCCTGGCGAACTTCCAGGCGAAGGTTCCCCCATCCCAGGTCAGCTATGGTACAATACCGGGCGTACTTCTGACCCAGCCAAGCCTCAATTACTAGTATACGACGAATCTCATAATTGGGTACCTGCTGGTAATGTTATTAAATCAATCAGTCCTCCAACAAATGCTACAATTGGAGATTTGTGGGTTGATACCTCAAACCAACAGCTATCTCTATGGTCGGGTTCAAGTTGGATTCTTGTAGGCCCGCAGTTTAGTGCGGGCGCACAAACAGGCCCGTATGTTGGAGACCCAATACCTGATACAACATCTCCGATTGCTATTAATCATAATGTTATTAAATTAATTGTAGCTGACGAAATTGTTGCAATTATTAGTAAAGATGCATTTACTCCTAAGACGACGATCGAAGGATTTGCAACAATAAAACAAGGCATTAACATTTCTACTAAAGATTTTGACGGTAACGGCACTGTTCTTAATAAATTATGGGGCACTGCTGAAACTGCATCTAGTTTATTAGTGGGAAATACCGCAGTTGCAGCAACAAACTTTTTAAGAAGTGATATTGCTAGCGTTACTAATTATGGATTAGGAATTAGAAACAATGCAGGAATTACTGTAGGCTCTGACTTAGCAACATCATTAACAGCTAGTCAAGTAGGAGAATCAGTTTTATATAACAAGATTGATGGCTCTAGCATTTTTATTAGAATTAAACAAAGTGGTGTTGATAAAGATGTTATCACAGTTACTGGTCCACGTGTTGGAGTTAACAAAACTAATCCGGCTCAAGCGTTAGATGTAACTGGATCAATTGCAGCAAGTGATAGTATATTAATTACCGGAACTACTAATGCCACTAATCTAATTACTGGTAGTTTACAAACAGCAGGCGGAGCAGCCGTTACAAAAAATTTACAAGTTGGACAAAACTTAACTGTAATAGGTACTGCGGCAACCGGTGCATTAACGGTAACAGGCGCACTTGCAGCATCAGGCGCAATAACAGCACCTACAATTAATGCAACTACGTTTAACGGAACATTTGTAGGTCAACTTTCTGGATCAGTAACTGGTACAGCAACACGATTAACTAGTCCTACAGTATTTCAATTGCAAGGAGATATAACTAGTAATTCAATTAGTTTCACTGGCGCACAAGTAGGCGGTACTGCAACATTTACTACAGTTATATCGTCAGACTTTATCAATACTAAAACTGCGGTCTTTGATTCAAATAACTCCGACGAATTAATTATTAATAGAATTGGTACAGGGTTAAGAAAAACTAATAAACAGACTTTTTTAGCAAATGTTGCAACAATACCAACAGGAACTATTCTTCCTTTTGCAGGAACAACTGTACCTAACGGATATTTGTTATGTGACGGTAGCGAACAATTAATTTCGTCGTACCCGGAACTTTTTGCTATAATTGGGTACACCTACAAACCACTAGTAGATATACTAGGAGTATCAACTTTTGGTATACCTGATCTTAGAGGCAGATTTCCTTTAGGAAAAGATAGTATGAATAATGGAACAATTGTTCCATTATTGCCAACTGGAGAAACGTCAAACACAACAATTGGTCCAGCAGCAGATAGAGTAACTGAGGTCACTGCAGATACTGTTGGTATGTATAACGGTGCAGAAGATAAGACATTGACAGTAAATAACCTTCCGCAGCATAGACACAACTTACAAGGAAATGCGGGCGGCCAGTACTATGCATTTAGAAATGCTCCCGGCGCACCCGACGATACTGATGCAACAAGTGGCCTAGGAGCTACTGATACTAATACTGGTCAGTATTTAACTAATAGTGGACCAATTGTTGCCAGCGGCGCACTAGCGGTTCCATTTAATACAATGAATCCGTACTTGACAATTAACTACATCATCTTTACTGGTAGGATTATATAATGACTTATAAGATTAATAAAACAGACGGTGCGTTAATTGCTGAAGTTATTGACAGCGCAATTGATCAAACAACTACAGATATTACTCTCATTGGTAAAAATGTGTCCGGATACGGCGAATTTATCAATGAGAACTTTGTAAAGATTCTTGAAAATTTTGCTAATACAAGTCAACCTAATAACCCACTGACTGGTCAAATATGGTTTGACACTAGTGAAAACAGATTAAAAGTATATGACGGCCTTGGTTTTAAAAACGGCAGCGGCCCTATAGTATCAAGTACTCCACCAACTACAGCAATCCAAGGAGATTTTTGGATTGACAGCGCAGAAAATCAACTGTACTTTTATACTGGCACTAACAAATACCCCGCTAGTAAAATTTGGAAAGATAGCCAAAAAAAATCAGGATTTGAAGTTGACACTATATATGACACTAATAATGCTCCTAGAGTAATTGTTAAACTATATGTCGGGCAAGCATTATTGGGTATATTCAGTAAAGATCCCGTAGCGTTTACTCCTCGTGAGGATAGTATTGGCCTTGGGGGATTCACCGGTGAAATTGGTCCAGGATTTAATCAAAGTACACTAGCAGGTATGAAATTCCGTGTTACTGCTACTAACGCTGATGCATTAATGGGTAAAACACCCGCAAACTTTGTATCAACGCTGGGTAATTCGACAATTGCCTCGCCAAGCGGCCCAGACGGCCCCGGAACATTATCAATTTTAAATAGCACTCCGTTGATACTAGGGGCAGGATCTCAAACTGAGATTAGGGTTGATAATAGTTCATTACAGATAGTATGTGCCTATCCTTATCAGAACTTTTTGCTTAAAGTTAAGAATTCGGGCGGAGTTGTAGATGCAATACTAGTGGATAGTCAACACAGTAAAGTTGGAATTTTTAACAATACTCCGGAGTATACCCTAGATGTAACAGGTAGTTTTAGAGCATCTACACAGTTACAACTTCCAAAATATACAGTTTTTGACCGTGATGCAAGAACTATGTCTAGCGAAAATAATGGAGAGTTAATTTATAACACTACGACAGATAAAATTCAAGCATACGCAGCAGGCACATGGGTAGATCTAAATTGAATTTTAAACTAAATACTAATAGTTAAGGGGTAGAACGAATGTCGTACAGCATTAATAGATATAATGGAACAATAGTGTCCGTCGTTGAAGACGGCACCATCGATAATACGCTTGATATTAAACTTATCGGCAAAAATTATGCTGGTTATGGTGAAGTCCAAAACGAAAATTTTGTACATTTACTAGAACACTTCGCAGGCCCAACAGAACCTTCTCGCAGAATTACTGGTCAAATTTGGTATAATAGTGACTCTAAGAAATTACAGTATTATACTGCTACTGGTGCTACTGGGTGGAAAACAACAGGCGGTGCTGAAACCGGTCCCACTCCCCCAACTAGCCCCACATTAGGAGATTTCTGGTGGGACACTGCTAATGATCAACTGTTTTCATGGAGCGGAACACAATTTATTTTAGTTGGCCCACAAGGAGTTTCAGGTAGCGGAACTACGCAACTGAAATCTCGCAGTGTTAAAGCAGCTCCTGGTGGCATAGTTGGCGGCACGTATGTTCCAATTATTCAAGCCATTGTTGATGACTCTACGATATATATTATTTCTAAAACTTCATTTGAAATTGACCAAACAGTTCCCGGGAACACAATTGCAGGCTTTGGAATTATCAAAGCCGGTATCACATTAAAAGATACTAACAATGCAGAAGGTGTAACTACTTCAGCAACTGAAGTTTTCCATGGAACTGCTACTAATGCATTGGCGTTAGGTGGCGTTACCGCTAACGATTTTCTTGCTATTTTAAATTACGATTTTACACCGGCAGCTGATCCTGTACTGTTTAATAGTGGCGGATTTACTGTTGGTGGCACAAGTGGTGCTGGCGTTAATACACTAACAGTTAATATTAATTCAAGTAATCCAGTATTTAAATCAGCAACTTCATTAATGTCTTTTCAGACAACTTCGGGATCAGTTAAGACTCCGTTGACGTTGTCTTCTAATAACATTTTGCCAGGTGCTGATAGCGTATCTAACATTGGCTCTGCTAGTTTTAAATATGCTACAGTATATGCAACATCGTTTAACGGTCCGGCTACTCAAGCAGATTCTCTTAGTGTTGGCGGCAATTATCAAGTAGCTAGCACCTCAGCTGGCGTAAACACAGTAGCTGCGCGAGACAATTCTGGAAACTTAACAGCCAATGTGTTTAATGGTACAGCTACCGCAGCTCGTTATGCTGACTTGGCTGAAAAATACTTGGCTGATGCAGAATATGAAGTTGGTACAGTTGTTATGATAGGCGGCGAAACTGAAGTTACCGCAGCACAAGTTGGATTCCGTGCAATTGGTGCAGTATCTGCTAATCCTGCACATTTAATGAATAGCGAATTAGCAGGCGGCACGGCAGTTGCGTTAAAAGGACGAGTTCCAATTAAAGTAACAGGATCAGTTATTAAAGGTCAACGTTTAGTTGCTGGCCCAAACGGCACTGCTCAAGCAGCCATGGGAAATACTGCAGATGTGTTTGCAATTGCATTAGAAAGCAGTGACGACACTGGAGTTAAACTAGTCGAAGCACTAGTATTATAAGGATAAAACATGTCAGCAGGGCAAGGTCAAATAATTGAAAAAGCTGATTACGATACTATTAAAGCTAAAGTTGATTTAGTTTTAGGTACGGGATCAGGACAAACAGGATACGGTCAAACTATTACTTCGCCAGCAGTTACTGCTGGTGCTGTAATATACGCCCAACAATGGCTTTATTTAAGAAATGATATGGTAAAGTGTCGCCAACACCAAACTGGTGCATCTGTAGGTACAGGTAGTGCAACAGATGGAGCAAACTTATTAGTACCATCAAGCGGAGCTTCAATTACAGAAGCATTACGTAATCAATTTAATCTATTTTCAAATACAATCACCTCAGATAAATTCTCAATTGGTGCTGGACAATATTCTGGTGAGGGATTAATTACTGGAACCTATTCTTCGGCATGGAACGGAACATTAACACATACTGTTACAGTCTCAAGTACTGCTGATAACATGCGATATTTTTTCAATGCTGGCGGCAAGATTCGTGTATCTGCTAACCGTTCCGGCGGCACATCTAGTAGCAAGAATACTACTTGGGACACCATGTTTAGTCAGATGGGCGAATTCCAGATGGATTATACCCAGACAACATTTACTGGTGCAGCAACGGGTTCTGCAATAGGTTGGTTTGATCTTACTACATCAAATCAGCTAGTTGGACAAAAAAGTGCTCCGTCAGGTTCTTATGCAGAAAATAGATACTACATCTATGCTCGTCGAGATGCAGGATCAACTCAGTTGATTTTAACAATTCAGTTTCAAGACAATGACGTTGGCGATCCAAACTTTGACGAAAATGTTGACGGTACATTAAACAGTGTTATCAGTCAATACCGCCCGTCCGGTGCAAACGTATCAGTAACAGCACCTACTGCTAGTCAGTCAATATCGTAACTCTAAACTTCTTGACAAGCTAATTACTATACTGTATAGTAAAAGCTCTGGAGGTTACTGTGGACGAACGATTAGAAAAAGCATTTCAAACAGCCAATTATATGACCACGTTGAGCAATCAACGTAAGGTTATTCTTGAAGAATTTCAACAAAGTCTTATCTATTATTTTCAAGGTGCAAGTTTCACAATTGATAGAAACTTAATTACCTTTATTGGCACACTTGTTACTCGTGAAACTACAGTAGCCGTAGTACTTGACGATAATAACATTCCCGTAGAAATCCCCGATTTAAAATTATTTTTAGACGAGATTATTTCTATCTACTTTAGTGCAACCAACGACTATTTGGTAAAGTACAATCAAATTAAAACCAAACGCCGTGTTGGCGATTTAATGGCCCTATGACACGTGGCGTATTAATATTTGCGCAAAATAATGCAGAGATTGACTATGCAAAGATATCTTTGTTTGCCGCCAAACGAGTAAAAGAATATCTAGGAGTACCTGTTAGTTTAGTTACAGATAGCGCAAGCTGGCTTAAACAAAGTCAGCCAGATGCCGAACAAGTGTTTGATCAAATCATAGAAATATGGACAGAAACACATCAGACTAAAAAATTCTATGACGGATCGCTGGCTGTAAAAACGTTAACATGGAAAAACTTATCACGTGTTGATTGTTGTTTTTTGTCTCCCTATGATGAGACGCTAGTTATTGACAGTGATTTCATTATTAGCAGCCCTACATTAATGAATATATGGGATAATCAAAACGATTTCTTAATATATAAAGATAGTTTTGATCTAGCTAGCTGGCGCGATGACCGCAGTTTTAGATATTTAAATCAACATTCTATTCCGTTCTATTGGGCCACTGCATTTTATTTTAAAAAGACCGCAGCTACATGGGCGTTCTTTGATCTAATTAAAAACATTAAATTAAATTGGAATTATTATAGATTGTTGTATAATATAGACTCTACAGTATTTCGAAATGACTTTGCGTTCAGCATTGCTATACATATGATGGGTGAAGATTTTGCAACGCCGTTGCCCGGAAAAATGAACTACATTTTAGATAGAGATATTTTGTTAGATATAGACAATTCTAAATTAACATTTTTAGTTGAAAGGAAAAATTTTAACGGAGAATACACAGCAGTTAAGACCAGCAATCTAGATGTACATGTTATGAACAAATATAGTCTTACTCGTTGTATTGACGGAGTAGTAAATGAGTAAAGGATTTTTAGTACTTGCTCAGAATAGTGATGTTGACTATGTACGTCAAGCATATGCACTAGCGTTAAGCATTAAAGCGACTCAGCCTACTATTAATAATGTTAGCATTATTACTAATGATATGTTGCCAGCAGGATTTTCTAAAGCATTTGACAAAGTTATTCCAATCTACTTTGGAGACTCGGCTGCAAACAGTGCATGGAAAGTAGAAAACAGATGGAAACTGTACAGATCAAGTCCGTACGACGAAACTATTGTATTAGATGCAGATATGCTAGTATTAGATAATATAGAACATGTTTGGAAATTTGCCAGCGAACGAAATTTGTGTTTTACTTCATCAGTTACAGATTATAAATCTCGTATAGTTGTTGACGACACATATAGAAAAATGTTTGTAGCTAACGATTTACCAAACTTATATTCTGGAATGTGTTATTTTAAAAAATCTCAACTTGCAGAGGACTTTTTTAAACTGCTAGAATTTATTACTAATAATTGGAATAAAGTCTTCTATGACGCTGCGCCTAAAAACATGCAGAACTTTTATAGCTTTGATGTCTCAGTGGCCATTGCTGCCAAGTTAATGGGCATTGACGATATTGTTACACATAAACATAGCCCATTTACTTTCACACACCTAAAGCCAGCATTACAAGGTTGGGATCCAATTCCACAATCTTGTCTAAGCCAACTATTGATAAATTTTACAGACTCTAGAGAATTATATCTAAATAATTTTAGACAACGAGGAGTGTTTCATTATGTAGAGGATGCATTCCTTACTGATGAAATTATTAAAAAATTAAATGTATAATCCAGAAGAAGACGTTATACCCTACGAGCTAATAGCTAAGTCGTTAGCATTGAGTACTGTAGTATTACCTTATCGAGTGTACTTTGATAAAGATACCGGAGATATTTTAAGTGTTACAAATGAAGCCAGTACTCAGTATGACTATTTTGTAGAATTTGAGTTTGATATTGTTAAAGACTTTTTGAATGGTGTTAGCCAATTTAAAGATTTTCAAATTACGTTTATTGACCAAAATACACCAAGAATTGTTTCTAAGTACGAAGATGATATTACAGCAGTATTTTTAACTCAAGCACCGTTAGTAACAAACTGGGACAGTATGTTTACTATTGAAAATTATCCTACATTTAAAAAATGGGGATTTCAAATACGTAACGATCAACGAGAAATATTAAAAAAATATAACCTTAATACTACACTTGAGATTTATGTAATCGACAAACGTAACATGAATTTTATCTATAGAACTATTAAAATTTCAATAAATGAATTAATTAAAAAAGATAGAGAAATTGTGTATTACCATTCTGACAAAGAAGGTGATATCAATAATACAGTAGTGTATGTTAAACAATTCTTCTCATCAGTTGGACATTATATAATACCATGACACAAACAGTTAAAATTTTAGATTACGATATTATCTATCTCAGCTACGATGAACCGAACGCTGAAAAAAATTATGCAGATCTGTTAAAAAAAGTGCCTTGGGCAAAACGTGTACACGGAGTTAAAGGTAGTGATGAAGCACATAAAGCCTGCGCTCGATTAAGTGATACCGATCGATTTGTTACAGTAGATGGTGACAATACAGTACGAGAAGATTTCCTAAATCAAGAAATTGATTTTGATGAACATAAAGATTTATCAAAGTGTGTTATTAGCTGGGCAGGATACAATGTAGTCAACGGACTTATGTACGGTAATGGCGGATTAAAGTTATGGCCTAAGCAGTACGTATTAGACATGAAAACGCACGAAAACGCACCCGCTGATGATCCTAATGCACAAGTAGACTTCTGCTGGGATGCAGAGTACATACAGATGAATAGTTGCTTTAGTGATGTGTATAATAATGCAAGTCCGTTTCAAGCATGGAGAGCTGGATTTCGTGAAGGTGTAAAAATGTCACTAGAGCGCGGAGTTAAAACAGCCAACAAAGAATTTAAGAAAGAAATTCATTGGAAGAACTTAGATCGTTTGCGAGTTTGGCTGAATGTTGGAGCTGACTCAACAAACGGACTATGGGCTATTTTAGGAGCCCGCCACGGATGCTACATGACCAACTGCACTGATTGGGACTATGTACAGGTTAGAGATTTTGATTACCTTACTAGTCTCTGGCACAATGACGTGGAGCATTTGAACGTTGAAGACTCTATTAAGACCTATGGTGTTAGCTTAAAAAACGCACTCGATCTTGAGATAGCAACATTAGATGCAGATGCTAGTAAATTTTTTAAATCAGTGCACCTTAACCAATATCGTAAAGGTAGTGGATTTCTGGATAAAGAATAATGTACGATATAGTATTTTACAATTCTAAACCTCTACCTGAAGAGCGTCAAACGTTTTTAACAGAAAAATATCCTCACGCTAAATTTGTAGAGTTTGACAACACACTAACTAATACTGCTAACTTGGCTAAGAAAAATGTTCTTACTAAATTCTTTTGGTTTATAGATTCAAGTTATGAATTTTTAGACACAATGATAGAGTTTGAGCCTAAGAAATGGGATGGCGAATTTGTACATGTGTTTAAATTATTCCAAAAGTATGCTGATAAATTTCAGTGTTATCTTATTCCAAAAAATCATTATATAGATGTAGATGATAGTCAAGAATTTTTCTCTGATTTAAAATATATAAACACTTATATTGTTCAAGCAGATACTATATATGATATATTTTTTCTATCTTACAACGAACCTAACAGCTGGGATAACTGGCAAATATTAAGCAATCGATTTCCACAGGCAAAACGAGTCTTTGGAGAATCTAACATATACCTTAGTCACAAAGCCTGCGCCGAACAATCTACCACTGATTATTTTTGGGTAGTTGATGGGGATAATGAAGTGTTGGATACATTCGACTTTGATTATTACGTAGAAGATTATGCATTTGATCTTGTACATATTTGGCACAGTCGTAATGAAATAAACGATCTAGAGTACGGCAACGGTGCTATTAAACTGTTACCTAAAATGTTATTTGACATAACAAAAGACGGGGTTGACATTACTACTAGTCTTGGTAATAAACTCACCATAGTGCCTAAAGTTGCAAGCGTTAATAGATTTGCATCTAGTCCCTGGAATGCCTGGCGCAGTGGATTCCGTGAAGCAGCTAAGTTAGCCAGTAATACTATTGCACGAAGTGATCAAGAAGAAAACGTCAAACGTTTATCTGCTTGGACCACTAAAGGATTAGATAGACGGTTTGGAGAATATGTAATACCTGGTGCCGCGTTAGGTATGCAGTATGGAATTGAGAATAAAAATAACCAGGACGCATTAATTAAAATTAATGACTGGTCCTGGTTGTACGAACAATTTAAACTTAATGTTAAGTTGCCTATGCGCCCTGAGTAACTAGATCAGTAGCCATCGGAAAGATGGCTGCAATTGCTTTTGCACAGGCAATTGCTACTTCTTGGTGCTCTTTCTGTGTACCATTAGCACTACGTAATTCAATAAAGTGAATCCAACTACGCAGTGTTCCATTCATATATAAACGACTTTCTGTGAGGCCTTCTGGCAATACTGCACGAGCTTGTTCTTTAGCAATGCCATTTTCAATAGCCCATCCGTATGCTTCTTTGGCAGCACCGATAACAGCCTGTTGGATTAATTCCCATTCTGCTTGAAGTTGTTCATCTTCAGTAGCAACACTATTTTGTCTATTTTTAGGATCTTGTAATCTAGCTTCACGAGTTACAAAGTCTAGATCCTTTGTAGGATCAGCATAACGTTGGCTAAATTCTTGGAAACTAAAACTTCTGTGTCGCAAGATTTGACGGGCAATATCTCTGGTAGTTGTGATTTCAATGCAAGCACTTACCATTTCAAGTGGTGACCAATGTTGGTGCTTGACCAAATATTTGATGAGTTTTTCGCTTGTTTCTGTATTGAGTTGATTAGCAGGATTGCTAACACGGGCACAATATGCAATTAATTCTTGTGCGTTATCAACACCTAACTCTGCAAATTCTTGTGTGGGTTGACTATAGCTAATCAATTTAACATTCATTTTAATTTTCTTTTCTTTAAAAATTTATTTGTATTCTTAATCATGTCTTTTTTAACTCTCTCAGTATCGAGTTTAAAATCTACATTTTCTATTTCACTTTCGTATGAAGCAAGCATCTCTTTAAGATTTGCTTCAAACGAATCCCAGTCGGATTGCGCCTGCTGGCTGGCTATTTTAATTTCCCAAACTTTTTTATTTTTAAATGTAACTGTAACTGAGTCGAGATATTTAAGAGGTACTACGTTTAGGGTAATCTCTCCAAATACCTCGGGCCAATGTTCGACTACATCTTTAGGAAATGGTTTTCCGTTAGTCACTCGTTAATAGCGGCTTTTTTCTTAGCGGGTACTAATTCTTCAGCCATACGGCGAAGTTGAGCAGCTTCCTTGCTTAGTCGGTCCGCATCGCTGCGATATTTTTTAGCCAGCATATCATCAGTTAAGATGCCATCTTCATTTACACTAGCCGATGTAGTTCTTCCAGCATCATATTGATCCATTAGCGGTTCAGTGTTACCTGTAGTAGGACTAATGTCTTTTACTTTTGCTAGTTCTTGTACTTCAACATTTTCTTTAGCAGATGGTCGAATAGCAAGATCTTGTACACTAACACCTGCTTGTTGTGCAATTATTTGATTTAATTCTGATAGTAAAATAACAGCCTGAGTATTAGGAACCATTTCAATTTGATCAGTAGGAAACTTAAATAACAATCCCCTTGCATGTAGACTAGGCAACATAGTACTGCCGTCTCCAAAAACTGCCCTAGCTAACACTTCACTAAACTCGTTTGCTGACTGGGCAGCGTTTGACTCAACTAAATTAATAAGAGAATCATGTTGACTTGCATCAAGGCTTTCTGTTTGAATAATTAGACAGCTAAATGCATCTCCAGGCAGTGTTCTAAACACTACTAGGCATCTGCGTCCTGTTGACTTAATACGACCTACATGTTTTAAGGTTTGCATATTAAACTCCTGGTTTAGCTGTTTTTGCTACAGTGTCTAAGAATGCAGATAATTTGTTATAAGTTTGACCAACAGCTACCATTTCATTAGGTTTAAATGCCCCACGTGAACTAGCAATATCAATGATAGTTCGCATCGCATTAAGATCGTTGATAGTTAAATCATTTGATTCTTGAGTTGCCGCAGCCTCGGCTGGTTGTTCTACTTTTGTTTCTTCAGTCATAGTGACCTCCTTGTATAAATTATATATGCTTATTAATTAGTAGTTAGGTTAAATGTGGGCAGGCAAGTTTGAAAAAACTAAGTTCTTTTTCTTGCTCAAAACCAATCTTTGTAACATAGACAATAGTGTTGTCTATTAGATCAACTGCTTGTCCCACATAATATCTGCTATTGAGATTTTGATAAATCCACGTATCTATTGTTTTATGATATGTAGGAGTATATTTTTCTAATAGAGTATAATGAAAATGTTTTGCTGGAAATACTACTTTTCTTAAATCTAATGCATTAAGTGCATTAGGTTTGCCGTTTTTCAATGCCATTATTTGTAACCAATTGTCATGTGTCTAGTGTAGGGAGCATCTTTAAAATTAAAGTGTAAAGAACCGCTAAACAGTTCTTTAAGCGGCCAAAGAGATTTAAAATGCTCTAAACTTTCCGGACGTTGTACGTGATCATCAATAACTAGATCATTACCTTGAAACAAACACAGCGTTCCTGCAGGTATATGATCATACCATTCTCTACTGGTAAAATGTTCTGTTGATGTATTGACTACTAGATTGATATTATCGTTATATGTATTTAGATTTGCATCTCTAGGGAACGATCTAAATTGCCAATCTTTGATTTCCCAAGTATTATTAATCAAATTTGCATCCATACACACACTCGGGTCAACGTCATAAGATCTACAATATTCTATATTAACACGTTCCCTAGTTTGCAAAATAAAATGCAGTAGAGCATACCATCCGCCTAGAATAGCAATACGAAGTGGCTCAATTTTTAGTTGAGCCACTATAGGTTCTAACTCACGTGCCGCCCAAACTTTACTTTCAATTTGGCCGGCACTGAATGCATCAGGATCAAGTTTTATCACTAGACTCATAGTATGCGTGAGCACCAAAAGGTGGAACAATAGTATTGTTGCCGTGAATGATGAATACTGTATCACAGTAATTTTCATCACCCCAGCTACCCCAAGGATAACCGTCTGTAAACATGATAAACTTCTTAGGATTAATATCGTGTTGTTTCATGTAGTCCCAGTTAGCATCAAATTCAGTACCACCGCCACCTTTAACTTCGTATTCCATAATGTCTGCACCATAGCCATCAAAGTCTGCTTCGTTATATACTTTGGTATCAAAGCACCAGAGTTTAATCTTATACTCTTTGTACTCATCCATAATGCCTTTAATCTCGCTGATAAAGTCCTTTGCCTGCTCATCACTAATAGAACCTGACATATCAATAGCAATACAGATATCAATAGTCTCATCGTAGTTAGTACCTGGCAAAATTGCACTCATGTGCCACGCTTTACGATTAGGACGCATAAAGGTGTAGTCATTCTTAATAGTACTTTGAATTTGCTGCCGCAGAATTTCACGCCAGTTCATTTTTGGCTCAGTAAGCTCTTTGATCATACGACCAATTTCCGCAGGTACATTTCCAGCACCGGCGGCCTGTGCCGCAGTCATCATTGCTTCTTTGACTTCGTCTCGGATTTGTTTAAGTTCTTCTTTTGAGTAAGCAGGGCGGCCTTTGCCTTCTTTTTCCCAGTCAATATGTTCGTCCAACAATTGACCAAGTGCTTCAAGTTCTTGATCGTCCATGGTATCGTAGATTTCATCATAGATCTGCTCTGAACTTTTGCCGTAGTGGGCAGTATCGTGGAAGATTTTAATCTTAGGAGGAACTTCACCGATACGATCACGGACTAACGTACCGTTAACTGAATAGTCAGCGGCAATGTTCCATATCTTGCGATCGCGTCCTTCTACGCGGAGCATATGCTCAAAAACGTTATGTAGGATTTCGTGTGCAACAACAAACTCAACTTGTTTAGTAGTTAAGTCTGCAAAAAAGTCTTTATTGTAATATAAGTGACGCCCGTCTGTAGCGGCAGTAGCACACCATTCTGTAGCATCTTCAATTTTAAGACGGGTTGCCATATTGCCAAAAAACGGATGACGCAATAGCAATCCAACTCGTGCTACAATAATTTTATCAACAATTGGATCTAAATAATTTGACATGTTTGCTCCTAAATATTTACTGTATGTATATATTATAACAGGAGCCGAAGCTCCTGTCAACTGGCACTAGCTCAAATTAGCGTGAATGCTTTTCTGTAGCTGCCGCAATGTACTTGCCATATTTAGTATGGAAGTCATCAAAACACTTGATCTCGTCCGGATCCAACGGCAGTTGGT
>Ga0209084_1000273_pt1 | contig 49528 bp, 45 predicted proteins | sample C_130820_MF_Meta_FD_187309 | JGI IMG/M metagenome (GOLD analysis project Ga0209084, IMG submission 187309) | Freshwater microbial communities from Lake Croche, Canada to study carbon cycling - C_130820_MF_MetaG (SPAdes) (version 2) | ecosystem: Environmental > Aquatic > Freshwater > Lake...
GATATAATAAAAAATATCTCGCAAAAATATTGAAACTTTATCTATAAAATCGGCGTTTTAAATGTCCAAAGGTGTAAAACAAGATAATTTTGTTTATTTTTTTATCCCCAAAAAAAATTGAAAGCTTTTTATAATCTTGGCTTAAGTTAAAGCCGAGACCACAACATTCAAAATGACCGATTCTAATGACCTAAGAAACCATAACAACATTGAATTGTTTATCAACTCAAAACCACCAGTGGATTACATTGAACCAATGTCTCCACCTGACCAGGAATATGCTACAAAAAAAATTGATGAATTCAAACGGGGGCCTCCTGGAACATTGTGTCCAGTTGGTCATTCGGGATACACTTGCTACGCATTTTACAAAAATAAAAAGGGAAAAAATTATTTTGTTACATTTAGCACTGGAAGGGTTTTGTGTTACGCAGAATTAGAAGACAATGAATCATAAAATTCTCTTACTTTCTTGTTTATAAATATTTTTGTCACGTCAAATGATGACAAATATAGCCCCTCCAAACTTTTTACCCGAGATAATGCTACATATGTTTGACCGCACTCAAATATTCCACTTCCTACATCAATCTCAGCAACATCCATGGTTGCACCTTGTGATTTGTGAATCGTGATTGCCCAAGCCAATATTAACGGAATTTGCGAAACACCTGCGCCAAGGATATTTTCACTCTCCCATACATGATAAGTCATAGTCATTTCGTGCCCATTTCTATATTTAACAATAGGCAACCCTTGCTCTGTAAAATTTACAACAACTCCTTGACTACCATTGCAAATCATTCCGCCAGTTGGAAGTTCAATATTAACAACGCACATTACCTGAGCTCCAACCTTTAGTTTTACAATATCGTTACAAAGAATGCTGTTGTGAATGTTATGCAACTCTGCATCTATTTGCTCTGGAGTAAATTTGGGAATGGGATGACCTTTTTCTTTTTCTAATTCCCTCTCTTTTTCTGCAGTCGGTAAGTTTTTTAACATTCTTATTTTGAATTCAAACTCTGGTGTATCCAACTCTTTCATTTTACTTTCATTAATTGCATCTACTTTGCTTCTAATGGGAAACAATTTTGTGGGTTGTATTATTGAACCCTCTTCAGGTTTCTTTCCAACAAGACTAAGGAGTAATTCATTGCTACTCTTTTTAACTCTGCCCTCGCGAATTTGATTCAAAATTTTTGTATACACTTCATCCGTTTGTCTGAAAATTTTCTTCAGTTGAACAGTATTTTCCTTTGAAAATGTCTCATTCCATAAAGGACTTTCAAAACAAAATTTCACAGTCTCTATTTCATCTTTATTTCCCACAGGAGGAAGCTGATAAAAGTCTCCCAAAAAGATTACTTGAATTCCACCAAATGGCCTATTATTATCTCTCACTGTTTTTCCAATAGCATTCAACATCTCAAAGATTTTTTGAGACATCATGCTTACTTCATCAATTACTAATACATCTACATTTTTCCACGCTTTTTGTTTGTATTTATTCATAGAAACTTTTTTCACATTTATTCCAATTGACCCGTTTCCCAAACCAAACCCCGCCCATGAATGTATGGTTTTTGCTTTACACCCAATCAACACTGCTGCACACCCCGTAAGTGCACACACTTGAATGTTTAAACGTTTCTTGTTAGCATCAGTTTGAATCTTTTTAATAAGTGTTGATTTACCAGTTCCGCCAGGTCCAGTAATAAATATGTTCTTTCCTTGAATATATTTATCAAATGCTATTTGCTGTTCAGAAGCTAATTCCATTAAGTTGATTTACAATTTATATTTAACCTTTTATTTTATCAATTTTTATTTTTTATTAAGCGGCATAAACAAAAAACTTTAGAGCGCTAACAATGTTATGCAAGAACTTGGCCTTTTGCTTAATACTATACGGGTCAAAATTCTCGTCCTTGGCATCAGCAGCATCCTCGTAATCACTATCACTATCAACACTCTCAACCTCTTCCTCATAATCACTGTCACTATCACTATCGTCGCTAAACTCATCGGCTTCACTATCTACAACACTGTCGTCATCGGCATCGTCCTCATCACTCTCGTAAACATAATCGCTATCATTGGGGTCATCATTGTCCTCCAAACTTTCATCATCAGAAAAAAATACAGTATTTACACGCGGAGAGGGCTTAACAACCGGCTTATTAGTCGCCACAGGCTTATCAGTCGCCACAGGCTTATCAGTCGCCACAGGCTTATCACCAGCCTTCCACCCCCTAACATCCGCCCAACTTTCTAAAATAAGACCTTCCTTTGCCAATCGGTGCAAAATGGCGTGCTCTCCACGCTGATGCAACGTTGCGATACTCAAAATCGGCAACTGTTGCAACTCGTATTCATTGAAAAGTTTATTGACTTCGCTTGACCCCCAAGGTTGTCTATAACGCATACTCACTGTCATGATACATTAATTACACTGGGTATCTTTATATTATTTTTTTAATGTTTTTCTACTCTACTTGGGTGGGAGCCGGAACAGCAGCGCCGCCCCCGATTAGGGCTAGCTTGGAGCAAACCCAGGTTCCCAACACAATCCACATGGCATCAATGGACTGAGCCCCTGAATTAAGAACCCAGCGGATGGCTCTGCAATGCGGGGCCGACGCCAGAACGGGTGACATGAGAAACCCGAACAACGACATGTGCGCACAGTAGTAGACGTACAAATTGGCCGAAACAAAATGCAGAACCATCCACAAAATGTATAGCCCCGCGACGCCATTCACTGCCACTAGATAGGGCTTGGCCACCTTGAAGGCGGTCACCACCACATTTTCTCTCACCTTGGGCTCTTTCTCATCTTCTGTTACCTGCTCGGCCGCCATTGCCTGCTCGGCCGCAGCGACGTGCATGTAACGGATATTCTCCTCCACAGACTCTTCCTCTTGGTTTCTCGCTTGTGCTCTCGGCATTCTTCTGGTTGACATAATTGACATCCAAAAGTTTTGGAAAAATTTTTCAATTTTTTTTTACCGTCTCATAAAACCCTCAAATATAAATTGATTATTTGATGAGTCATAAAATAGTGAATTTTGTGATGGGTCAAATAAAGACCTGGTACCACTATTTGGTTGCAATATATTATTTAATATCTCCTCAGTTATATTTGACAAAACGTTTGTTACATTTTCACTAGTTATTCTCCTGTTATTTTGATTTGAATTTTGTCTATTTGTGGAATCTAACCGCGAGGTTCTCTCGTTGTCATTTCTTGTAGGAGTGTCTTCTGCAGCTGCTATAGGTTCTTCTTCCTTACTCTCTTCATCATTTCCTGGTTCAGTCCCTCTGTGTCTCTCTTCTCTACTAACTGGAGGCGCAGAAAGAGGTGGAGCGCGATAGTCTCTTACATCGTATCTGCATACAGGACATCTTACATTTGACTGAAACCAAGAGTCTATTCCACTTGGAGTAAAAATGTGACCGCAATGCAATATTTGAGTAACGCTACTAGTTTCATCAAATCTCTCTAAAGTAATTGGACAACTGCTATTTATTGGGCTTGTTATCTCAGAGAATTGTACTATTCTTGTTGAATTCTCTATTTGTGTTCTTGATGGCGCAACTGATATGTTATCATAAAATGACCGCCAAAGATTTGCGGCATCTGTATTATTGCTGTTTCTAAGTCTCATAAAATTTGTCATGTCTAATAAATAAGGAACGCCTTCAATATAAACCACTCTTGCATTTGTATTAGGACTGGTTGACGGTAATGGAAACTCAACGTTTGGAGTACTTTGCTGATTTCTATTTTGATTAGTTCTTCTATTAGAACTATTTTGGTTATGATTACGATTGTTGATAAAACTTTCATTAAAATTTCTATTTAAATTGTTGCGTGAATTGTTGTGCAAGTTAGTGTGAACCGGGGAAAGTCCAATAATTTGATTTATATGTCCTCTTATTTCGCTTTGCAAATCATATAATGCATCCATTTGTCTTGTTGTATGATTATAAAAATTAATATACATGTCTAACAATAATCTTTGGTCATAGGTCAACGCAAATTGTCGGTTTTGTCTGTTACCTTGAGACATACACTTAATATATATTATTATAAATGTGTTTAAATGTATATTGCTATATATAAAATAATACAATGTCTTTTGACAATTATAAGAATAGAGGGTTAAGTGGATTAGCAAATCTGGGAAACACTTGTTTTATAAACTCTTGCATGCAAGTTCTTTCTCACACATATGAATTAAACAATTTTCTTAATGGCGGAGCTTATAAAAAAAAACTTAAAAACAAATATGATTCCGTTTTACTTATTGAATGGGACAATTTGAGAACTTTAATGTGGAGTGAAAATTGCACCGTTTCTCCAGGAAAATTTATTAAAACTATTCAAAAAATTGCACATGTTAAAAATGCCGACTTATTTACAGGGTATTCTCAAAATGATTTGCCAGAATTTTTATTGTTTTTAATAGATTGTTTTCACACCGGCTTGTCCCGTGAAGTTAATATGAGTATTAATGGAAAAGCCAATACTGATACAGACAAAATGGCGGTTCAATGCTTTGAAATGATAAAAAATATGTACTCAAAGGAGTATTCAGAGATATGGAATATGTTTTACGGGATTCATGTATCACAAATTATTTCACTGGAAACTGGTGAGGTATTAAGCACTTCTCCTGAACCATACTTTATTATAAATTTGTCTATACCAGAAAATAACAAGAGTCCAAGCTTGCAAGACTGTTTTGACTTGTATGTTAATGGGGAAACTCTAGAAGGAGAAAACGCTTGGTATAATGAACAAACAGATAAAAAACAAAATGTTCAAAAGAAATTAATATACTGGAGCATGCCATCAATTTTAGTAATTGATATTAAACGATTTAATCACAAAAATCAAAAAAATCAAATGTTGATAACATTCCCTTTAGAAAATTTTGATTTATCTAATTATGTAGTTGGCTATAAAAAAGACAGTTATGTTTATGATTTATATGGAATTTGCAATCATAGTGGTGGTGTTCATGGAGGTCATTATACAGCATTCGTAAAAAATGCAAATGATAAATGGTATCATTTTAATGACACTTTTGTTACAGAGGTTACAAATTTACATGAATTAATAACGACAAAAGCATATTGCTTATTTTACAGAAAAAAAACAATTCAATAATATATATATGGACGCCACTACAAGTTCAACAATAGAACCAGAAAGTATGTATAGTTATATGAATGGGTTATTAATGGACCCAACTGTATTTATTATATTAGTGTTTGTGGTTATAATTTATATTGTATTTTTTGTTTCTTTAGGAGATTCATCAAATGCGTCAACAACTATTACTTCAAGTAACTCCGGTTTAGAAGGTTCTACAAATTTGATTATTTTCATCGTAGTTGCTATATTAATAGTTTTAATATTGTTTAACGCGTTGCAATACTTTTTCAGTATTGACATAATTGCATCCATTAAAAATTTATTTACCCCAAAAAAACAATTAGACATTACCATTAATCAAAATGATACTAATCCATTTGATTTGTCATTTAATGATGCACCGGTTATTGGCGCGGCTCAACAAGTCTTTAACGTTCCTGGAAATTATTATAGTTATGAACAAGCACAAACTTTATGTAAAGCTTATGACTCTCGTTTAGCCACATATGACGAAGTTGAGAATGCCTATAATAAAGGCGGAGAATGGTGTAACTATGGTTGGTCTGATGGTCAAATGGCATTATTTCCCACTCAAAAAATGACTTTTGATAATTTACAAAAAATAGCTGGACATGAGCATGACTGTGGTCGTACGGGAGTTAATGGAGGTTACATTGCAAACCCTAATGTAAAATTCGGTGTAAATTGTTTTGGTTATAAACCCAAGATTACATCAGAAGAAGAAGAAATGATGCAGAATACGACACCTTATCCTAAGACAGAAAAGGATATTGTTATGGAAAAACAAGTTGATTTTTGGAAGACCAAAATAGATGACATATTATTGTCTCCATTCAATTATTCAACTTGGAGCAAGATTTAAACGGCTATTTGTTTCTATATATTTTACTAATATATACAAACTCTAATTATATTACTGGTGTGGATTTTTGTTTTTTTGTTTTACCAGATGATGCCATATTTGTTCGTCTAGTTTTTCGTGGTTTTGAGACTCTTTCTATTTCAACCATTTTCAATAACTTTTCATGAATATCTTCTCCAATGGGTTCAGGGTCTTCAGCCTTTTGAATTTTAGATTCGTGAACATCTCCACCAAACTGCTTTCTAGTAAATTGAGCAAGTCCTGCAGGAACAGCTAAATCTTTAAATAAATCTGCAACACTTCCACCTCCGGTTTGTACGCCGGAATTTTTGGTTATTAATGCAGAGTTTCCGTTTTGCATTAAAATAGAATCTACTTTAAATCCGGCGCTATGAACCGTTCCATTAGATTTATTAAAAACCATGTCATCTTCTTCAAAAATAGAGGGAGTCGCCATATACATTATTAGTATATAAATTAATTATTGGAAATCCGCTTTATTTCTGGAACCATTTTTATCTCTCTATGTTGTTTTAAATAGTCAACTATCTGCTTTACTTGCGTCTGGTTTTTTATAACTTCTCCTAAAGATTTTTCAAGATACTTAAACGTTAATGGTGAAGAAACCTTGGTATTAACAAATCTAAGCTTACCATCGCTTATTTGAACTGTAGCATTTCTCAAATCGTGTTGTTCAACGTGAGTAGTTATATTTTCTCCCAACTTGCTTTTTTTCTCTCTTAGTTCGTGAATCTTATCATTCAACAGTTTGATTTGGTTATCTATTGAAACCCATTGTTGTATGTTCTGCTCAAAACTCATTCGTAGTTTTATAATATAAAACAATAAAAAATTAGTAAAAAGATGAGATATTTAATAATAATAAAATATAAATGTTTTCTGGAGATACAGTCTTTACGATGGGTCACAAAAAAATTAATTCAATTCCCTTAAATGAGTCTAAAAGAAAAACCGTGGGCAAGACTATTTTATTTACTAATGCGAGAGATGAAAAAAATATTAGAGAATGGGTTGCACATCATTTGCTTATTGGATTTGATTTAATTTATGTATTTGACCATAAATCCAAAGTTCCTTTAAGCCAAGAATTAAATATATTTAAAAAGGGAGTTATTGTTGAGAGATGTGAGATGGATGGACCAATTAAAATGCCACTCATGATGAAAGCATCACAAATTGCTTCAGGTGCTGGAGCTGATTGGATGTTGTATTTAGACGCCGATGAATTTTTAATTTTAAATGCATTTCAAAATGTCAAGGAGATGTTGAAATACTATTTATTTGCTGATTCTATTGCCATAAATTGGCTTATGTTTGGAACAAATAATCATAAAAAAGAGCCTGATTCTGGTCTAATTATGGAAAATTACACGCGGTCTGACTTAATGCTTGATAAACATGTTAAAACTTTTGTTAGACCATCGCAAGTGGTTAACGCTGTAACTCCTCATTTTTTTGTTATTTCAGTGCCAACCAGAATGTTATCTATAAATATGAAACCGATGCACTCGTCAAAATCGTTCAATGAATGGAACATTGAATATAATAAATGTGCGGCGTTTGTAGCTCATTATGTATTCCAATCAGAGGAGTCTTATATTAATAGAAAAATCAATTTACCTAGAGATGATAATAGTATGTTTAGACAAATGGAAGAAAACATTCATGCCAAACACAATGAAGTTGAAAATTTGTCAGTTAAAAATAAGTATGCAGAGAGAATTAGTATTTTATTAAAAAGTTTAATTTAATTTATTTTAGTATTTTGTTCTTTGTCAATAATGACCTCTTTGGCTACATTTCTAATTATTTTATTATAATGTTTTTCATCTTCTTCTTTTGTTGAGCCACCCATGGAATGAATAACAATTTGATGATAATCCATATGTCTTTGAGAATCATAATCATCAGATTCGGGATTTTTCTCTCTCCATTCATTGATTTGTTTAAAGTTTTTGGCAGCAATATATTTAATTGCAGTTTTCATTTTATTCTTGTCGTCATTGTCTTTTTCCCAAGAATCTTTATCCTTTACATATAATACCTCTCTCTTTAAATCGCTGCAATGAACTGGTCTTTTAAATACATCAAGCTCTTTGAGGCCTCTAATAAAAAGTTTTGAAATGCCCTCAGAATATCCTACGCGACCAACCATATCCAAGTCGGTTGTATTTAATTGAAGTTGATTAATAAAATCCATAATATTGAGGGCATCCTTGCATTGTTCATTCAAAAAGAATTGCAAATTAAAGTTATTTGTATTATTATTAGTTGTATTTCCAATCTTAGGGATAGTCTCTTGTAAAAGTTTTCGCATTTCTTGATTCTCTAAAAGAATAGCTTGGTTTTGTTCAACGACTTTTATAAACATTTCTTTTAATGTGGGTTCATCGGGTGGAGGCCAGTTATGACAAGGAGAAATTATTTCATTTTTAGCTTCTGGTTCTGGTTCTGTTTCTTTTTCATAATTGCATTTTTTCTTGTGTCTCCATAAGCCAGCTCTATCATTGTATTGTTTATCACATTTTTCACAAGAATGCTTAAGGCATATTTTTGGCTTAAAATCGTTGTCATTTGTTGTCAAAGTGTTGTATTTGTGTCGTTTGCTGTCATTGTGATTGTCAAAGCTACTTTTTTTAGATGTTCCATAGTCACAAATTTTGCAGTAAAATCTTGAGCATAATTTTGCCTTAATATTGTTGTCATCCGTTGTCATATATTGACAACAGAAAAAATGCCTAAACCCTTTTCCCAAAAAATACTAAAAAATTATGCTAACAGTTTTTTCGTTAAAATTTTGGAAATAAGAGCATTCTGGTCTAAAATCATTTTTTGGGAAATCCGGTTTCATGAAAGTCCCAGGGTTTTCAGGAATTGGACATTTTTTTTGTCCATTTTTCATTTTCTCGAACACTTTCATGAAACAAGAAAATCCCAAAAATAGATATTATCTTTAAAGTAACTTAAAGAAAGTGGCCGACCGGCTTTAAGTTGTTTTGGGAATATATTAATTTTTAACTTAAAGAAACTTCACACACACACCTATCAAAAACAAACACTATAGTCTTGGCTAACTTTCTTTGAAATATAGATTTACTCTATTATTTTCTCATCTGAAAAATCAAACGAAGAGAGAAAAAGTTATCTATTATATTAATTTAAACAGAAATTTATATGTATTAAATTAATGGACCTTAAAGTTGGAGACAAAATATATAAACGCAAAAATGGTATTGCAGACAAATCCAAAGTTTATGAAATAAAAAGCATAACAGAAGAGAGCGAAGGCAATTGGCACGACGGATATAATACAATTTGGATTGCTTCTTTAGTCGGAGAAACCGAGTTATTTATTGTTAAATTTACTATTTGGGGAGAGATAACCGAAATTTATGCTGAAAAAGCTGTAAAAATTGAATAAATCTTTCCCCGTTTTCTCAACAGCACGCTTATAATAATCAAAAATATAACTCAAAAACGCCGGTAAGAAATACTCAGTTGCAAAAAAAAAATCATAAAGGGGATAACTAGAAACAAATAACCGTATTTTTTGAACGTTTGTAAAAGCTGTTGGAATGCATATCTTCTCTCTAAACGACGCACTCTAGCTCTTCTATTAACAACATCGTCATCTTTATTTATATACTCTGTTATTGTTTGGTCTGGAAATTTTGGGTCCACTTTTCTTAAAAACATGGTATAACGATTTTTCTCTAAAAAATCATCAATAAAGATTAAGTCTTTCTTATCACCCTCTTTAAAAACATGCGGACTAGTAGCACTAGTCATTCTAGACCAATCTGTAGCATGCGTTACAGCTTGTTTCACTTCCTTGAGTTTATTCACCGCATATAATATAATTGCAAAAATACTTTCATTTGCAACATCACCACTGCATATTAGAGTATAAATATTAGCATTTACTTTAGAATATGTAATACAACTGTACGCATCTTCTCTCTTTATTACAAACCAAGGGTCGTTTGCCAAATGAGATTCTTCTTTTAACATCTTTAGATTTGCCCGATTACAGAATTGAACATTCCACCAGGCTTTTCGCCAGTTCATAATAGTTTTTGAATAATTCTCAAAGAACAATTCGCGGAATTTTAAAGGAGATATAATTGGAACACATGAATCGGTTAAGAAACAGAACCATTGGTTCTTAGAATCATGATTCATTGCAAAAGACATTAATGCTAAATAAGCTGGAACAACGTGCATATAATTTGTCTCAACTGTACACTTTGGGTGAATTGCATGTTTCCTAATCCATTCAGATTTTATGTCAGAATAAGTTTTATAATGAAAATAAACATTAATAATATCTTTATTTGGCTCAATCCAATCTAACCAAATTTGTTCTTTATTTACTATGTGCGAGTAACTAATAATAAAACATAATGCGACTTTCATTTGACTAAAATTATTATATGTATATTAAAAAAATACATATAACAAACGATTTTCTATGGACTTAAAATATAAACGGCGTCTATGTATAGAGCTAATAACATTGGGAATTGCCATGCGTTGAACATGCGCTTCTTTTGATTGTCTTCAAAAAATATTGCTCTTATGAAAATATAAAAACTCAAAATTAAAGTAATAAGTAAAGAAAATTTAAATAATAATGCAAAGTCTGCATTGTTCATTTATTATTTTTATATATATTAATATTTTAAATTTAATATAAAGTGGTGTTAAATTGCGTGCATTTGTGGAGGAGACCTGTTAAAAGACAGCCTTTTTGGGCCACTAGGATATGTTATTTGAGAATTACGAAATGATTGTCTACTTGAAACATGTGGAGTAAAAACTGTATGTTGAAGAACCGGCGGTCTTTGATTTTTATTATAAAAATGATGAATATCTTCATTCATTGAATCCCGAGGTTGCAATGGTGTACTTTGTCTATTTGAATAATGACTCGCCCATATTTGATATGGTGACTTTTTTTTTCTAGAAACAAATATACAAGCACCGATGACTATCATAACTAAAATAAGACAGCCCACACCAACTCCAACTGCCATTGATGAAGTAGTCGTTTGAGAATTAGATGCACTATTTATAGAAGATACTCCACTTGCTGTTGTTGGTGTCAAACTTGTTATAAATTCTTGCGTTGGGCTCGCAGTTGGTGTAGGGGTTGGTCTAAAACTGGGAGTAATAGTTGGCTGAACGCTTGGTTGTACAGTTGGAGGCGCCGTATTTGGTTGTTGCGTAGGAGAAGCCTGTTGACTAACAACCGCTTTTAATAAACTAGGTACTGGTGTTGAGTGAATAGTTGCACGAACAGTTGAACCAATTGTTGGTGGAGCCGTTGTCATAGTAAACATTGATAATGTTGGGACGCGTGTTGGTGGTATATTACTCTTGACCGTTGGTGCAGTAGAAAATACCGCCCAGCTAATACCTGGAATCATGGTTGGTGGCCCGGCCATAAACACCGATGGAAACAATGTTGGTCGCGCAGATGGTCGCACAGTTGGCGCTCTACTTGGTACGGGACTTGGGCGCACTGTTGGAGCTCTACTAGGCGCGGGACTTGGACGCACTGTTGGAGCTCTACTTGGCGCTGGTGTTGGTGTTCTTGTAGGGCGACTTGTGGGCAACGTGGTGGGCCTTCTTGTTGGGCCAATTGTTAATACAAATGTTGGCCTTGTAGTGGGCGTTCTTGTTGGCAATCTAGTCGGTCTATTTGTTCTAACATTTGTGGGTCTACTTGTTCTCAATATTGTTGGTCTATTTGTTCTAACTCTTCTATTAGTGTTTTTTCTAGGTCTTCTAACATTGCCTCTTATAGGTTGTCTTAATGTTGGTCGCCTTACTCTTCGTCTTGATGGTCTAGGTGTTGGATTTCCATCGTCTGTTACTACAAATGTTTGACTTGGTATTCTAGTAGGACTTCTAATAGGCATTTTAGTTCTTCTTACTCTTCTTCTTGATGGTCTTGGGGTAGGATTGTTATCATCGGTAGAAATAGAAATTTGAGTTGGTCTTCTAGTTTTTCTAACCGGTCTTACAATTGCGTCATCATTTGAAGAAGGGCTCCTTATTATTGGTTTTGGTTTGCTTTTAGTAGCTGGCCTCGTTTTTGGTTTTGATGTAGAATCGTCATTTGTAATTCTTGTAGTGTCATCAGTTGAAGGAGGACGACTTGTAATTGGTTTTGGTTTGGTTTTGCTTTTATTGGCGGCCGGTCTTATCTTTGGTTTTGGCATAGAATCGTCGGTTAAAATTGGCGCGGGGGTATTATCATCGTTTGAAACTGGGGTGTTATCATCATTTGAGCTCGGGGCACCTGGACGAGGTTTTGATTTTGTTTTAGTTGGTCGTCTTTTTGTTATGGAAGTTGGTTTTGTTTTTGATGATGATTTTCTTGTTCGTCCTCTTAAATTAGTTGGCCTTTTTGTCAAGCTTGGCTTATTGCAATTTCCTTTATTTCCACCAATATTCTTCTTTAACCAATCTCTTCCTTTATTTACTGGATTTTTAACAACATTGTTGGTAACATTGTTTACTTTATTTGCAAAATCGTCAAAAATATTACCGCATGGAGTTGGAGCTTTAGCTGAATCGTCGTTTGAGGTTGGTGGTTTACTTCTTAAATTTTTAACTCCTCTTGGAGGTCGCGTCCCTTTTCCTAAAGGCTTTGTTTTACTTGATTTTGTTCCTTTTGTCCTTGGAATAGAGGGCTTGGTTTTAGTTGCAGGACTTGGTTTAACTGCAGGACTTGGTTTAACTGCAGGACTTGGTTTAACTGCAGAACTTGGTTTAACTACAGTGTTTGCGACTGGATTTTTGACACCTCTTCTAACGTTAGCTTGGGTAGGAAGTTTTGGTTTTTTAACAAGGCCGCCAACCTTCTTTGCCCCAAGTTTAGCCCCTTTCTTCTTACCATTGCAAAAGTTGCTTAATCCATTCTTTAAACATTGAAGTCCTTTTCTAACAGCCAACTGTTTAGCCTTTGCTGCTGCTGCCTTTTTAAGACCAGCAACGCCACCAGTTTTAGCAATGGCTGCCACTTTTAATCCAACCTTTACTATTTTTATAAATCTTTTAAATCTTTTAAGTTCTCGTTGGTCTTTTGAGCGAGGTTGTTGCGAAACAATATATGAACCTCCCAAAGATGGAGATAAAAAGTTGTGTTTAATGTTTAGTTGCTGCTCAGAATAAGTATATCCATCACCAGGACATAAATTTCCAGCTGGACAAGGTAAACATGTGTATGCGCCAGTATCCGTTATTCCACAATAGTTTCTAGTTGAACATTTACCAAATGTTTTAACAGAACAAACAGGTTGTTGGAGATAACAGCTAGTTTGGCGACATAACAAAGCAAAAATTATAGCTTTGAACATCATGTAACAATGTTATATTATATACTTAGAATAAAATATTTAAGCGATAAACATATAACTATATCTATGAAAGTGAAATAAAAAAATATTGCCAAATAATATTAAATAGAAATGCGGTTGTTATTAATAATGACAATAATTTCACGACTCTTAAACAAAAATATTGCATCAAAAGTGGTTGGAATGCAAAACGTTCTTCCAAGAATAATGAAACCTCAAATGCACACTGAAATAGACACAGAACAATGTATTATAAATATAAGAACAAACAAATGGATATGCAATGACAATGCATTATATTTAAAAGAAAATGAATTTATAAAAGACAAAAAGCTAATATCCATATCTCCAGGAGGACTAAAAGGGTTTTATATGTTAGGAACAGTCGCGTTTATTAAAGAACACTATGTGTTAGACAATTACATTTTTTCTGGCGCTTCGGCGGGTGCATGGAATTCATTGTTTATGACATATAAAAAAGAGCCAATAGAAGTGGCGTATGAATTACTGGACGACAAATTAAATAATGCTGTATCCATTATTGATTTGGAATACATGATAAAATACAAGATATTGAACAAGTTTAAAACGGAAGATTTTGACTTGAAAAAATTGTTTGTTGGTGTAACTAGTTTTGATTATATGAAAATTAAAACAAATATTTTTTCAGATTTTGAGACTCTTGAAGATGCCGTTAATAGTTGCGTTGCAAGTTCACACATACCCTATATAACTGGAAATAGTTTTTTAAATAAATATCAAAACATGAATACATTTGATGGAGGATTTAGCAAGTATCCATATTTGAATGTAGTAAAACCATCTTTGCACATAACACCAAGTATGTGGAAGGATGTAAAAGATGGACTTTTTGAACCAGCATGCGACGACCAAAATATTAATGCCAGAAAATACATTGAAAAGTTATTAAAAATGCCAATGCAAGTGTCAGATTATACTACACTATTTTCAAGAAGCAAATTTAACTTTGTTGAGTTGTACGACAAAGGATATAATGATGCAAAAAATAACAAAGATATTTTAGATAGAATTTTTAATTCAAATATAATGTAGGAACTGTTTTGCAAGTCCCTTTTTTTGCTGATAGACCCACACTTTTTGGTTTAAACCCCTTTAATTTTAGCGAATCCATTAATTTATTTCTATTTGACATACCCTTTATTTTAAGCGCCGTAAAACCTTTCCCATAAACAACATAACAGCGTTCTTCAAAAGACATTATGCTTTATTATATAATATTATAATAAAAATAAATATTATATGAGTTCAAATTTAATAGATGAAATTTCAAAGTTAAATAAAATTTACAATACAAATGCTACAAGAATTTCAAATTATTGCAATTTGATGACTAATGTCATTTTGCGTTCCAGACTATCTGCTAGTCAAAAAAATTTAGAAATTGATAAGGTAAAACAGTTTTATAAAAAACAAATGAATGCGTTTCAATCAGATTTAAATAATGGATTAGAGCAGCTAAAACAGAAATATAAAATTAATAAAAAAGCATTATTGATTGGATGCAACTATGAAGGAACAGATAATGAGTTAATTGGTTGCATTAATGATGTTTCTAATATTCAAGATATGTTGAAATCAATTTATGGTTTTACAAAGATTTATGTAATGACCGATGAAACTCAAAAACAACCTACGAGAGAAAATATACTTTCATCATTCAAAAGTTTATTAATGTCGGGAGAGAGTGGTGACACACTGTTTTTCTTATTTAGCGGCCACGGAGGAAGTACAATAGACAAAAATAGCGACGAGTTGGATGGTTTAGATGAAGTAATTTATCCATTAGATTTGAATTATATTATTGACGATGAATTAAAGGAACTAATACAGACACATCTTAAAAAAGACGTTACCTTATTTGCACTTTTTGATTCTTGTCATAGCGGAACAATGTTGGATTTAAAATATCAGTATTTTAACAGTGACCAAAATAATAGTAATACAGAGAATAATAAAAACTTGGAAACGTTGGGAAATGTAATAATGATTAGTGGTTGCATGGATAGTCAAAAAAGCGCGGATGCATACATAGGTCTTTCACATCAGGGTTCTATGACGTGGTCGTTTTTGGACGCTATTAAAAGTAATCCAAATATAACGTGGAATGATTTAATTTTAAAAATGCGAAAAACATTAAGTAAATCGTTATTCTCTCAAACGCCTCAATTATCAAGTGGAAAATCATTAGATTTAAATTCAAAAATATGTTTAGCTTAAGATTATTATATTATTTAAAAAATTTTGATATATACAATTAATATATATGTCAAAAGCAAGAGTAAAGCCAAATTCATCATTTTTAAAGAAGAAAAATCAAAAATCTGGATTACTTATTGGAGAGATAAAAGTAAAATCCTGCGTTGGTATGAAGCTACGCAAATCGGCTACAAGTGCAAAGAGTGGAACCTTTTCACCGCAGTTTAAAAATAAACCAGAAGCAGCGTTGCCAGCTGCGCGAGCAACGCCACTACCATCACCACTATTATCACCCGCTCCTGCACCATCTCAGTCAAATAATAACATTTTATTTGATATTTCAACATTTAGTGATTTTTTTAATTTTGAAACTGGTTATCGGGTAAATAAAGATGAAGCTGTTCTGCCCCGCGACCTACCGCTTCCTCCAAAAGCCATGAATGCACTTACCAGAGCGGCAAATAGATGGGCTCATTTTTTAAGTTTTACACCAGAATATATTAAAGTAATGAATAATTTAGTTCCAGGATGGAAGGGAATAACATTAGATAGATTTCAAATTTCAACTATAGACTTTTTTACGAGTTCAGGCTGGCTACCTAATACTCTTGCGAAGTCTGCGCCAAACGTAAAAGTATCAGACACTTCTTTTATTACAGGTGGGCAAATGTGTGTATCCGAAAATTATTTTTTAAATTTAACAGAAGATGAATTATTTCATATTTTATCACATGAACTTGGACATATTTTAGGATTTCCGTGCATGAGGGTTAGAAATGGAGGGGATTGGGATGAATTGTTGCCAAACATATACGTTGACCCAGCAGGTGATGGTGACAGCAAATTTTATGACGAACTCCATTTTCGTCTTGCAGTTGATGCTTATATACATAAATACAAAGGCAAAACTAAAGATAGAGGAAATACAATTTTTACCTCTTGTGATATTGATATTTCTCCTATAGGTTTAATTCCATTGGAATATGGTGTATATAAACATTGGTCACCAACCACAATAACTTATGATGAGACTGCATTAGACCCTAATTTATATAATCCTGACGCATGCACAAATGAACATTTGCCATATTTATATTTGGATGAAAGGCCGATGGTAATTTTTCGCGGCCTTTATAATGAGATTATGGTTCCAGAATGGGATGCGAAGATAGATAGTGAGAGTGGTTATTTTATTACAGAGATTACACTTGGGGCCCTGGCCGCCTTATATACACCTTGGGATGGTAATAATATACGTAATTACACACTTTTACGAGGTTCTCGCACCATCGGCGCTAGTGAGGCCAGAGACTTTAATTTAAAAGATGATACAATATATTCAACTATAAATTTTAGTGGAAATATTATTGGAGATAAGGAAATAAAAGATGAAGAAGAAAAAGATAAAAGTTGGTCCAAAGGACCCATAATACATAAATGCTCTGTGTGCGAGCCAATTTATTTAGATGCGTGTGGAGACTGTGCGTAAACTTTTCTCAATTATCAAGTGGAAAACCATTAGATTTAAATTTAAAAATATGTTTAGCTTAAGATTATTATATTATTTAAAAAATTTTGATATATACAATTAATATATATGTCAAAAGCAAGAGTAAAGCCAAATTCATCATTTTTAAAGAAGAAAAATCAAAAATCTGGATTACTTATTGGAGAGATAAAAGTAAAATCCTGCACTGGTATGAAGCTACGTAAATCCGCAACAAGCGCAAAAAGTGGAACCTTTTCACCAGAGTTTAAAAATAAACCAGCAGCAGCAGTAGCACCTGCAGCAGCTCCAGAAGTTGTTCAAACAACAACAACAATTCCTGCACCTACACCATCTCTGTCAACTGATAACATTTTATTTGATTTGACATCTTTTGATAGAAACTTTGATTCTCAAACTGGTTACATTCAAGCAATTTTTCCAGACCCACATAACCCTCCAGAATACCTACCTCTTAATGAAAAAATTAAAAATGCACTTATCAGAGCAGCAAATAGATGGGCGCATTTTTTATGTTTTACACCAGAATATATTGATTTAATTCGCACATTTCTTCCAGATTGGAATGGAATAAGATTAGCTAGATTTCTAATGGCAGAAGATAATGACCCTACCACGAACAAACCTTGGGGGTCCACTCTTGCCAGAAGTCAGCCTATAGTAAAAGTACCACAAACTTCTCTTATTGAGCGTTTTTTCTTGTATTTAAACAAAAATACTTTTAATGAGTTATCAGAAACTAAATTATTTCATCTTTTATCTCATGAACTTGGACATGTTTTAGGATTTCCGTGCATGGTAGTCAAAAACAACGGCGAGGAAGTGTTGCCAAAAATAACGTTTGATTCTGCCAGAAATATAAAATTTTACGAAGCTGAAACATTTCCTACAGCATGGGAAAGTTATAAATATGAATACCAGGGTTTATCTGTGATAGAAAAAGGAGGAACAACAACCACATACCATATTCCATTATCCACAGACTTCCAACATTGGTCCCCAGACACAATAACTTATGACACTCCTATATCGTATAATGAACCAAATTTAAAATTACTTTATCGCGGCATTAATAATGATATTTTGACTCAGGGGTGGAATTCGGAAATTAAGTATTTAATTTCAAATGTTACACTTGGTGTGCTTTCTGATGTATATACATGGCTTGATAGTGGAGATAAAACATATAATTATAGAATTAATGATAAAAACGCCCATGAGGTTGAAACATTTACAACAACAAGAGATGATAAAAGTATATTTTTTAATGGAGTGGTCTATGACTCAAAAAATAAGGAAATAAAAATAGAAGATGATGAAGAGGAAGAAAAAGATAAAAGTTTGTCCAAAGGACCCATAATACATCAGTGCTCTGTGTGCGAGCCAATTTATTTAGATGCGTGTGGCGACTGTGCGTAAACTGTAGTGCGTTAAAAGGAAACGACCTCCAAGTCCTTAAGATTCCAATATTCGCAGCCGCCACCAGGAGTTGGACGTCTGATAATAAACGGAATTCTTTTTTGCATGAGCTCCAATTCTGCAATTAAATAACCGTCAATAACATTCTCTGGAACCTTGACAAATGATGTTGCCCCAGAGTTGATTTGCTTTGCTCGTTGACCAATTACACGAGTGCGTTCATATTTCGTCAAGAAAGGGATGGTTTTGTGAAGGTCATCAATAACATTGTTTGCTGCATCACGAATAATTTGTGTCAAAACAGAAATTTCATCATAATTATTAACAGCACATTCCGGATGAAAGTCAAGAATATAATTTTTATTGATTTCAGTATTAAATTTTTGCAAGTATGGCGTTTGATAATCATCGTCGTCTTCATCATCACTATTTTCCAATGAACCGCCAATTAAAGCGGTTTTCTTAGGCTTCTGTGGTTTATCCTCGTCCTCATTGTCATCTTCATCAGAATCATTTTCCGCATCATCTTCATCATCTTCTTCTGGTTCTACGTCTTCTTCCACATCTTCGTCAGCTTCGCTTTTTTCATCAATTACACTTTTTTCCTCTTCTTCATCAATATTTTCATTTTCAGATTGCTCTTCCTCTTCCTCATCCTCATCAGAAGAATACAAAGGTTCGTCCTCTTTGTCCATGATTGTTATATTAACTAAAGATACTTTTATATTTGTTAAATCAATTTTTATTTTGTTTGGTTATTAAATCAAAGAAAATAAAAAACTCAAAGGATTTGTTAAATAATCAGTTTTCAAGATAAAGATATTACTTTGCTTCATCAGTCTTCCAAACGGTGTCACACGTTGAACACAAATACACATATTTCATGTTAACGTCATCATAACGAATGTAAATAATTTCTCGCGGTTTATTGTGTGTGTTGGTTTCACAATCTTCATTTGGGCAAAGAATCTTGCTAACACGGGGCAAGGTCGGGTCAAGTTTTGTATACTTGTTAATAATATGCGAAAACTTTTGCTCTCCCTGAGAAAGCTGAATTTTTGAAACAGAAACATTATCAATATTTAAAGTCGTGTCTTCATTGCCACAATTTCTACAATAGTAAACCAACTTATTTGGGTTTTCGCCATCAATGCGAATGTAATACATATTTTGACATGAACTGCAGAAATGCATGGTTGAGTATATATAATTACTTTACATTATTTATTTATGTCAATTTTTATTTGAAAGATAAATAACAAATTAAAATTGTGAGTCGTTTTAAGGAATTTTGTTTTTACTAATAGCATCTTTATATTTAATTAATAAATCGGGGTAATCCAATTTAACGTTCATATTATACATGCTAGTATTAATTTGAAATTCAGTTGGACATTCATTTGCCTTTTTTTCTAAATATTGAATAATTGCATCATTGTGTTTAAAAAAGTTTTCTTTAACAATTGAATAGAAAAAGTTAAACTGCTCGGGATACACTCCAATGGTTTTATTTATTATTTTAAGAATAGCAATGTCAATGTTTTTATACTCTATAATTTTTTCATAATTTATAAAATCCTGATGAGTTTTTGTAACGCCAGGCTCATTCAAAAGGGGGTCTTTGCACAAAAGTGTGCACAAAGTAAGCAATAAAGTTGAAATAGTTTGACAAGAAGTCCACTGTTCTCCACGCCAGGTGTTCAAAATAGAGACACAAACCTTGCCATTTGTGTATAAATTTGGATTAAATCTAATACTTTCTCCATTGGTGCAATAAATAACGTGTGGTGGGCTGTGAGGATAATTGGATGGATATTTAATTTCAAAAAAGTAGAATCCGCCAAAATAAGGAGTTTCCGATGGACCAATAATCAGCGCATATCCCTTCAACATATCTTCATCGTCATGCATGTAATATATACCATTTTCATTTAATGGATTTTTAATAACCTGTTTTACATCACGTAAAAGACGATTTATGGTATCCTTTGTTAAAACCGCAATTTTTTCAGACGACATATTTGTTCTATTAATTATAGCTATGCGTTTATATCTATTTCCACAATAAACAATTACACGCGTTTAAATCACAATCATTATTGTTTATTTACAAAAGATAAAAAAAAATGAAATAGAAAAATGTTTGTATATTATACCAAGAAAGAAATGGAATCGCACCAATCTAATTTTAAAGACTTGACGGAATTTCTTGCAAAGCATAATGCAAGCTCCGAAAAAAGAGAAGGTGTTACTGTTTCATTAACACATACTAGAATACCTAGCAAAGAACTAGGCATATACGGCGGGTCTTATATCATTCCAAAAGAAGATGAACCTACATTTTGGAAGCTTTATTATGAGGCAGTGTTTGTTCAACGAAAGATGGAATATTTGACAGAAAAACAGTTGGAAACGGGATGTCCAATTCTGCTTGATTTTGATTTTAGATATAATTATGATGTTGATAAGAGACAGCATACAAATGACCATATTGTAGATATTATTGCGGGGGTCTATTTGGAACTACTTAAGGAATTCTTCATTTTCGTGGAAAATAAAACATTTCCAGTTTATGTTTTTGAAAAGCCAGACGTAAATAGGTTAGCCGATAAGTCTTTGACAAAAGATGGTATTCATATTATTATTGGCGTAAAAATGGAACATTCTTTGCAGATGCTTTTGCGTAAGAAAGTTTTGGAAAAGATAGGTGAATATTGGGACCTTCCTCTATTAAATGGCTGGGACTCTGTTTTGGATGATGGTATCAGCAAAGGTGTTACGAATTGGCAAGTATTTGGGTCAAGAAAGCCGGGAAATATGGCTTATGAATTGACTCATTATTATGATATTAACTATGACCCATCGGACGGTGAGCTTATGATGAAAGAAATCACTGAAGAGTTTGACATTTCAAAAGATTTGCATAAGTTGTCGGCTAGATATACTGAGCATCCGGAGTTTGAATTGAATCCAAAAATAAAAGATGAGTATGAAAAGATTAAAGCTCAACCCAAACCTAAGCGACCAACAACATCAACAAAGCTCCTTTTAAAGGTTGAAGAAGATGCTGACACAGATGAAGTTCCCGTGATTAGTCTTAATGACATCACTAACGCAACAGTTTTAAAGCGAGCAGTAGAAAATATGTTAAATGAAGTAACTACAAATGACTATGTTGTTAAAGAAATTCATGAATACACTCAAATTTTGCCAGAAAAATATTACGAGCCGGGGTCGCATTTATTGAACACAAAAATTGCCTTTGCGCTGAAACACACCGATGACCGTCTCTTCTTGTCTTGGGTTATGCTGAGAAGCAAAGCAAGTGATTTTGATTATGCAACGATACCAAATTTGCATATTAGATGGAAGAAGGATTTTAAGGAGAGACCAGATGGGGTTACAAAACGTTCCATATTGTATTGGGCAAAGCAAGACGCACCAGAAGCTTATCTTAAGGTAAAAAAGAATACTGTAAAGCATTTTGTTGATGAAACTCTGCAAACTCCAACTGATTATGATTTTGCAATGGTTCTATACCAAGTGTTCAAGGATAAGTATGTTTGCACGAGTGTTGCAAACAAGACGTGGTATGTTTACAGAAACCATCATTGGGAGCTTGATAGGGGAAATTCTCTAAGACTTGCAATTTCACGCGAAATATACAATTTATATCAGGACAAACAGCGCGAGATGACCGAAGAGATGTTGCATTTTGACCCAACCGATGAGCGATATGAAGATTGCAAAAAGAGAATTAAACATGTATCTGAGATGTCAAACAGATTGAAGAAAACGAATGACAAGAGCAACATCTTCAAGGAGGCTTCGGAAATCTTCTATGACAAGGAGTTTGTCAGCAAGATGGATGAGAATCGCTACTTGATGTGTTTCTCAAATGGAGTGGTTGATATTAAGAACAAGATTTTCCGCGATGGCTATCCTCAGGATTACATTACAAAGACCACTGGAATTGACTACAAGCCATTTGACCCTCTTGCAGATGCAGTTATTGCTGCTCAAATCTTGACCTTTATGGAGCAGCTATTCCCAGACAAAGAACTTAACAGATATATGTGGGACCATCTTGCATCGGTTCTTATTGGTGAGAATATCAACCAAACCTTTAACATTTACCGTGGAAATGGTTCAAACGGAAAATCTCTTCTCACAGATTTAATGAATATGACTATTGGTGAATACTCTGGAACAGTTCCCGTTACACTTGTTACAGAAAAGCGTGTAAGCGTTGGTGGAACTTCTTCGGAAGTAATGCAATTGAAAGGTGTGCGTTATGCGGTTATGCAGGAGCCCTCAAAAGATGCAAGAATCAATGAGGGTATGTTGAAGCAGTTGACTGGTGACTCAACCATGCAAGCTCGCGCTTTGTATTGTGAATCTGAGAAGTTTAACATCCAATTTCAGTTGGTTGTGTGCACTAATACATTGTTTGAGATTGTGAGCAATGATGATGGAACGTGGAGACGCATTCGTATTGTTGAGTTTATGTCCAAGTTTGTGAATCCCGAAGACCCGGTAATTGATGACACGCCTTATCAGTTTCCCAAGGACCCAATTTTGAAGGAGAAGCTTCCAATGTGGGCTCCTGTGTTTGCAAGCATGTTGGTAAAGCGAGCGTTTGAGAATCAAGGAATTGTGAAGAACTGTGATATTGTCATGTCTGCATCCAACAAGTATCGTCAAGGCCAAGACCACATTGCTGGGTTTGTTGCCGAAAGAATTGTGCGAAAGGATGGGCAAAAGATTAAGCGCGAGACATTGACCGCTCAGTTCAAGTCTTGGTTTGAGGCTACACAAGGTTCCAAGAAGGCGCCCAAGGGTGTTGAACTATTTGAGTACATGGATAAGAAATTTGGAAAGGGCCGAAAGGATGGCTGGTTGAATGTAGAGTTGTTGTATGATGACGGGGATGAAATGGACCAACTGGATGATGATTCCGCTTAAAAAACTCAATAGCGCAAAATATACAAATAACATTATTTTTTGTATATTTTATACTGCAGTTGTGTAAGCATTTTTTGGAAGCAAACTATTAATTCTTGCAATTCCGTTGTAAAGAAAACTAACAACATAAACAATAACAAAAGGATATATTATAAACGCAAATAATATTAAAATTCTAGTTAAAAAACTATAGTTGCTTCCGGCTAAAATCATGCCAAGCACATACACAACAAGAAGAATTATGTATATCCATTTTAATAAAATATACCAGTTGTTCAAGTTATCAACTCCTTGGCCCGCATAAAATGATTTTCTATCACTTGTAACTGTGTCTGTGCTTATGGCATCTATTTTTCCTTGCAAAACACTATTTTCAAGTAAATACTTTTCATATAAATTAAATGTATTTATATATGTGGTGTGTTGCAGTTCATATGTTTTTGTTAAGGCCTTTAACTTGTCAGATGCGCTTGAAAATGCCGTTTTTGCTTTAGTTGTAGTGGTTTTTAGTTCAGCTGAAACTTGACCCGAAAGATACTTTCTATATCCAGCTTCTCCCTGCGTGTAAGTGTAGTATTCTTTGGCAGCATTATTTAATTGTGTAGAGGAAGTATTTATATTTGCTTGTGCGTCTAAAAACTTTTGTTTAAGTTCTTCTGAGTGTCGCGTTCTTTGACAAGTTGGTCCACATGTTAATGCGTCAGCAGATTGAGAAATAAGTTTATTAACTTGTGTAGTTGTTCGTTCAAGTTTAAGTTGCTGTTCTAATTGTTGTGTAGTGGTTTGGCATTGAGTATCTGGCATTGTTGTTATATTATATTATTATTAGTTTTTATTATTAGTTTTTTAATAGTATAATAAAAACTAATAATAAATATAAGGCTAAACAGCAAAAGTTAATAAAGTTGATTTGTTAAATTACAAATTTGCCAATGAGTCGTAAGCAGAAGCAACGCTGCCTGTGGCATAATTTGTAGCACTGCTAGCGGCGCTACCTAATGCATCAAATGGGTTAAAACTCCCAGACGTTGAATCTGTTGCTGAAGCAGCTCCAGAAGAAACACTTTGTGCGGCGGAGGGATTGTATGGGTTAATACCAGAAGGCAATTGACTATTAGAAATGCATTTATTAGTTGGTGATGGAACGTATGTATAACCAGTGTCACAACATTCTTGAGCGACGCATGTTAATCCAATACCCTTCCATGGGTCAACCACACCATTCATATCAAGATTAACCTCTGGCTTTTCTGGTGGTTCTTTACCCCAAACATATTCATCATAAACCATGTTGTCCCGTGACAATGCATCCAATATTTGTCTCCAAATAATAACAATTGCAATAACAACAACAAGTATAAATAAAAATACGTAAATAGAGTGCGGTAAAATGTTTGCGTTTGCTAAAACTGCTAAAATAATAATTGGAATGCAAAAGAAAACAACGGTTTTCATTATTCCAGTATGATTTGCATACTTTTCTCCGTAATAGGTGTTAATTTCAACAAGTCTTAATTTATTATTTTTTTCTTCTTCAATTATCTTCAACCTTTTTTTAGATTCATTCAATTGGTTTTCAACAACAGCAAGAGCATTTATTTGGTGTCCAATAATACCTCCAACACTTGAAACAGTTCCTTGGTAATATTTCTGTGAATTGTTTAAGGTTTTAAATAAACTAGCACGCATGCTAGAAACCTTGTTAATTTGGTCAACAATATTAGTTTGCTGGTCTGCAGTGAGTGTTTTATTTGTAAGTCCAGTTTCTAAAGTCTTGAATAAATCATTTTCTATATTTTGAAGGTTTTGAATATCTGCAATAATTTCTGTGCTTTGGTCTTCTAATTGATTTGGTGCCATTATATATAGAATATATCAAGATAATATATATAATATTTGACTATTTTATGTGCTTGTTCGCTTAATTACTTGTAATACAATAATAAGAATTACTACAGTTATTCCAGACCATAATATGTAACTATAATTTTGTTGGGCGGTAACAATTTTGCTATCTGCAACAATATTGTCATAGTTACTAGTGTCGGTGTTTGTATATTGAGAGAACTGAGAATTGTAAGCAACGTATTTTGATAACATATCATTCAAAGTTGTTCTGTTAAGACCCATTTGTTTAATTACAGAATCATCAAGGGTTTCTAAATATTTGATTAACGTCAATATATACGCGGACATCTCTTTAAGTTGGTTTCCCAATTCATTAACACTGGCTTGGTCCGCTTGAATAGCACTTGATAGACCACATTTTGTAGTTGTTGTCATCATATTTGACGCCTTCCTTTGATTTTGCCAGATATTGCTATCAACATTCATAATTTCTTTTGGACAACTATTGTCAGGTTTAACAATTGATGGAACCCCATTTACAACGCTTATCATAGGTTTTGGATACTCGGTTAATAACCCATTGTAATCAACATAACCAGCTTTTCCTAGATTTCCAGGATAACCTTTTGAAGTAACCTTATATATCGCATTAACCCCAGCATTTCCGTACACTTTTTTATCTTCAAATGTGGATGTAGGATTTGCCGCTCCATATTTTGTTGATTCTGTTAAACTATTGCTTACAAAACACTTTGAACTACCAGCAGTTCCTCCTTGCAACGCAAAATATTTACTACCTGAAGCAATTGCAGCTTGTTGACAAGAATCAACAGTTTGGTCTGTAGAAGTTGAGTTTTTTGCTAATATAGCTGCATTAGCTTTTTGCCATTTATTTGAGTCTTTTGCTGGATTTGACCCAGAGTTTCCAATTACGCCGTCCGCAGGGTTTCCAATTCTCATATAAATGTTATTTGAATCGTATGGGTCAGTAACTAAATCACCTCCTCTATAAGGCTGTGGCCCTTCAGCCCATGGTTTAATAACTTTAGCACTAGGGGTCATTGCAGGAGACGTTTCATTGTCTTTATAACAACCAACAAATTTACTAATAGATTGAACCTGATAAATTGCATTTGCCCATCCACCACCAACAACTTGACCTTGCCCGTTTGCTGATTGACTTCCACTTTGTCCATATTGTGATGCTTGACTAAAATCGTTACTTAATGCGCATTGTGCGTAGCCATTATTTCCACCGCTATACCATTGAAGACCAAATAGTTTAAATCCTCCATCAACAGCAGCTTTTTTACAGGTATCATATGTATAAGTTCGGCTTCCACCATTTGCAAATGTAGGCATAGCGCGATTTGGGCTATCTCCATAGTTGCCAACAAATTGTGCATCAGGAGTTTGATATAACGCATTTGTGGCAGTTCCTCCATATAAATATCCGTCTGTACCTTGAACGCAATTTGCCCCAGCAACGCCATATTTTTCAGCAGAGCTTAAATCATTTGTAATTGCACAAGTTGCTTTTTGCGTTGTATCATTTGCTTCACTTAACGCAAAATATTGTTTACCATTATTTATTGCAGCAACTTGGCACTGGTCATACGTGTATTGTCCCGTCATTTTAGGAGATATTGCTGGAGTAGTTCCATTGTCTTTATACGCACCAACATATTCAGAACTAGCACTAGCCGTAACTTGATTCACAAAAATATTCTTGTTTAACATTGAATCAGGAACAACCTTTTTATTATCTTTAAGATATGAATTTGTAACGGTCATTAATTGTGCGTGAGCTGTATTATATCTCTCTAAAGTACTAGAAAACTGCGTTTGAAATTGATTAAGTTGCATTGCATAATCTTGGACGCCTTTTACTTGTTGCACCAATTTTTTTGACGAATCAAGTGCGCTACCACCAGTTTCAAACCCTTCAATTAAACTTTTTATTTCTTTTTCTTGGCTGTCAACTATTCTATTTTGATAGGTTTTAAACTTTTTCCCTTGTCTTAAAGTTTCCGATGTATAGTTTTTAGTTTCACTTGTCATTAATATAATTAAATACAAAAATATTTATCATTTTCATTATTGACTCTTTTGTAATTTACGCCTTAAATAGAAGGAATAAGTTTAGCTTTCATCATTAAAACCAATGCAATTAATACAACCCATATAGAATATGCCGAAGGGTTATTTAAATGAATTGTTGCTAATATTATGCAAATAATAATAATTGTCCATAAAATAATACTTACAATATTACCTCTGGCGTCGGGAAAAAATATAAATTTCATGGTTAATATTAAAAAAACAATCATAATAATGAGCCACAAGTAATACCTCGCATTTTTTTGGTCAGCATTCAACGATTGGTTAATATAACTCTGGTCTATGTCATTAAATTGGTCCAACATATTTTTAATTTTGACTTGCTCTTTAAGAAGGGATTCATTATTTTTCATTAAATTTGTGTTATTAGTTGACAACGTTGATTCATTTTTACTTACACTTGGTTTAATTCTCTTACTAATAGTAATCATTTGGTTATTGAGAGATATCAATTGTGAATTGATTTTATCTAAATTGTCTAATTGTTGTTTAGATTTTGTTACAATGGCAATGTCACTAGATGCACCAGAAGATATAGCACCATCTCCTTTTCTTAATTTGCAAACCTTTGAAATGTTATTAAACGTTGCACCCGTGCAAGATTTATTTGAACTGCATAAAGCCTTGCATTGCTCAGTAGTGCTGTTTCTATTATCAGATAAACTAGCAGTTCCCATGAATGTTTTTCCGGGAAGAACAACAAAACTATTTGCATTTGTTTGAGATTTCATTGTTGTTACATATGATGCAAACGCTGATTTATACTCGGTTAGTTTTGTTGTATACTGTTCATTTAATCTTTGTAATTGCAACACATCTGAATTAAGATTAACGGCTGTTGGCATTATTTATATATAATAATAAAAGAAAACAATATGTTGCACCTAAAATAAACGGTCCGGTGCATTTTTGCGCACTATCATCCACATCAACATAATGAACAGCGCGTGCAACTATATTTTTAATTTTATAATTTGGGTCGTTTCTTTTTAATGCGCTATCTTCTATTTTTTTAATGGATTTTTTTAAGCTTTCGTTTGCATATTTCATTAATGCCTCATTCTTAATGAGAGAAAACTGATTTGTATTAACAAAGTAATTTAATTTAGGCTTTAAATAATATACCCGTTTCAATTTAAGATATATGTCATACATTTTCTATTTTAATGATAATAGAAAAAGTATTATACAGTTGTCGGCATTTGTTGTGGTTTTTTTGAATAGACCTTAAATAATGAATAAAAAAGAATAAGAATTCCAATAATTAAAGTCGTATTATAAACATATTTATCAAAGTAAAGAGTCTTTGACTGTAATGCAAGTAATCCAGACCCATTTGAATTGGAAGATATTTCACTTAGCCTAGTTTTTATAGCAGTTTGTTTTATTTTCTCTGCTGCTATTTTTTTATTTAAATCCGTTATAAGTTTATTTAAGTTGTCAATGTTTTTTTCAACATCATTTGTAGCTATAAAAACATCAGCCTGTAATGCGTCAATTACGCCTTGTGCATTTGCATATATCTGCTGATATTCATTGTAATCTGGATACATTTTGTAGTTTAAATACGAACTAGAAAAATCATCTAAAGCGGAATTAAATTTTTGCGTAGTAGTGTCTAATTTTGATAAAATTACATCGGAATAAGTTGACATTATATATACAATTAGAATTTATTTACACGCAAATTCTGTAATAATAAGCTGTGATAGCCGTTTTGCTAGGACGAATAATTTCGCAAACTTGTCCAGGACGAATTCCTATAACTTGAGCAACCGGGTCAAACCTGGAAATATCAGGAAATTGCGTGTCATTCATAATATTATACTTTGTTTTAACGGTATTGACCTCGTCCTTTGACAATACTCTGTGAGGTGGAACTAGAACGTGGTCCAAAATATTAAACTGAAGTCGTTTGATGCTTTGAACAACAATCAAAATGCCATCTTGTTCCCAAATATGCTTCAACAAATTTGTAAGGGTTTCATTCAAATCGTCTTTGGTAATAACCATCAAAGTGTCCTCCTTTGTCAAAATCTCTTCTAAATTAAACAAGTCATCAATCATTTCTTGAATGTTTTGTGGGCGCAAAGTTTTTGCTAAAAAGTATCTAATATAAATCTTATTTTTACGCTTTGTACTTGGGTCTTCAGTTGTTTTCTCCAAAAGCATGTCAAGTTGCTTGTTTTGCAACATGGTATTAACCTCATTTACGCTAAAATTTTCATACTCTTCAACATTGTAGTTTTGCTTTTTCATTAAATCTAAAACAGTTTTTCTAGATTTATAAACAGTTGAAACCACACCACTTGAGTTCTGGGTCGCCATTATATTTATAGTATACATTATCATTTTGACTTTATGTCAATTTTTTTTCTTTATTAAAATCTAAGTATTGTTTGTTTATAAACAAGTTATAAACAAAAATCATGCCAAATTTTACATTGGATTAGAGAAGATACGAGTTAAAGTGTTATTTGTTTTACACCATCAGTTGGAGCAGTGTCAAAACTAACAGATTTTGTTTCAGTACTTGAACTGCCAGATGATTCAGTTGACGTTTCTGCATCTTGTTCAGGTTTTTCTTCTTCTATTCTTAGAATTGATGTAATTTGTTCACTTGATGGAGTTGCATCTCCACCTGATTGTGATTTTGTGGGTTTAACTTCTTCTTTTTCTTCTCCTTCTTTATTTTTCTTAGCTCGTTGTTCTGCGGCCATTTTCATTAACATTATTTTGTCTCTCTCTGGCAACGCGTCAAAATCTGTTTTTACATCATCGTTTTTAATTTTAATCCCTTCAATTGGAGGTGGTTCATCGGGTGAGTGTGGTTCAAATTTAACTGGAGGAGGTTCATCTGGACTATGAGGTTTATAAGCGGGGCTATCTGTATCATTTTCAGGGCTTGAAATTGGATTATAAGCATTCGGGTCATATGCTGGACTATCATTTGGGTCATATGGAGGACTATAAGCAGGACTTCCGTCTGCATAAGGAATACTACTATCCGACGTGGGCGTTCTTGTACGAACCATTTTTGCTTGATTCTGTTGATAAATTTGGTTTTTATATTTATTGTATAACATAGAAAGGTCTTTATGGTCACCAGTTTTCAACAACTTGCTAATATTATCAGAATAAGACATATTCATAACCTGGTCAATATTATCTTCTGTTATAATTCGCATTTGAATGTTCATTGTTTGCAATTCATGAATTAACAATTTCAATGAATACGGCACGCGAACAATACTAAAATCTCTACCAAATCTACTTACATTTTGTATATTAAGTTTTCCATCTAAAGTGGTGTTGAATTTAATAGGTCCATCTGCAAATGGACTCAAGAACAAATTCAATGATTCATTATATATAGCTATTCCACCAGTTTTATTGCAAACTGCCATATAATATTCATCTCCACGAACCATAAAAGATTCATTTAAAAATGCGGATGCTCCATGAGCCAATATTCCATCGCGTTCCATTTCTCCAATGCGAAGACCACCATCATTAGCTCTACCTTGAACGGGTTGTCTGGTGAGCATTGTATTAGGACCTCTAGCACGATAGTTAATTTTGTCTTTTACCATGTGCTTTAAACGCATATAATAAGTTGGACCAATGTAAATATCTGAGTATATTTGTTCTCCTGTCATACCATTGTATAAAACTTGATTTCCAGATGAGTGAAATCCAGCATTTACCAACATAGAGCCATAAACTTTTGTGTGAGGGCCTTTAGTTTCAAATGCTGTGCAGTCACCAAATCCACCGTAAGCGGTGCATGCTTTTCCAAACAAGGATTCAATCAACTGTCCAATTGTCATACGAGATGGAAGAGCGTGCGGGTTAATAATTAAATCTGGACGAATGCCATCATTTGTGAAAGGCATATCTTCTTCAGGAATAATTAAACCGAGGGTTCCTTTTTGACCAGCTCTACTAGCCATTTTATCACCAATTGCAGGTATGCGTTCCTCGCGAATGCGAACTTTTGCAATACGAGTTCCTTCTTCTCCTTCTGTAATAAATGATTTATCTACAAAGCCAAGCTGACCCTTCTTTGGGAAAACGGAAGAATCAATTACTACATCTGAATCAATAGAATTAGAAGTTACTTTTCCAATAACAACCATTTTATCATTTATAGGAGTGTCTTCTTTAATTAATCCATATTTATCAAGATAGCTGTAATCAAACCCAGCCTTTAATCCAGTAACGTTTTTAGTTTGAACTTCGGCAAAATATGAATTTGTCATGGAGCCAGATATCTTAGAGCTTTCTTCTCTCGCTTCATACATAGAATAATAAGTTGTTCTAAAAATTCCACGAGCAACAGAGCCTGCATTAATCAAAATAGCGTCTTCCACATTATAACCACCATAAGACATAATTGCAACAATAGCATTTACACCATATGGCATTTCCTCATTGTTAATATATTCCAAATACTTAGACTTTAATAAGGGAATCTGTCCAGAGTTTAAGATGACTCCCATTTTATCAATACGGGATTGAAAATTGGAGTGATAAACTGAGACGGCTTGTTTGCTTTGACCACACGAGAAAGAATTACGAGGAAGAGGATTATTTTCGGGATAAATAATTAGATTTCCCATAATGCCTAATATAAGAGAAGGGTCAATTTCAACGTGTGTGTAATATTTGCTCTTTTTCATATCGTCTTTATTTGTGGCAACTAATAATCCTTCTTCTTCAGAAGTATCAACATATTCAAGCGCCGATTTATCTTTTTCAAATTCTTTTTCAATAGATTCAACACTTTTAAGGTCTGGATATAGTGTCTCAACATCATAAATAATATTTCTTTTAATGCTGAATTTTTCAACTGCTTTTTTATGAAATCCACTAACGGCTTGTTCCCATGTATAGTTGTTACTATTAATCAATTCAATAATTTCAGGTCGGTCGTAACTAATTTTATTAGTTTTTGAGTCAATATAATAAATTGGTCTGCTAAGTCTTCCAGAGTCAGTGTAGATAAATATTTCATTATTTTCATAATTAAAAGAGACGCTTGTAAATGCAGGAATAAGGCCATTTCGTCTAAACATTTTAATCATTTCAACTGTTTCAATTGGGTTATCAATTGCGCCAATCCAAACTCCATTTACAAAAATTTTAGTTAAATTGCCAAGAAGTTTGGGTGTGCATTCTTGAAGAATTCGCATAGTTGTTTTAGCTCTCATCCAGTTAATCATTGGTATAGATGACACGCCGCTTGTTACAAAAGTGCTAATGGCCATATGTTTATGTAAACCAATGTTGCCACCATCAGGCGTGTCCACTGGGTCAATATAACCCCATTGACTAGAATGCAATAACCGAGGACCAACAACCTTTGCACTTGCATCTAATGGAAGATTAAATTTGCGAAGTTGAGAGATAAAAGTATTCCAAGACAACCTGTTTAAATCTTGCACGACACCAACGCGTTTTGTATGTTCTTCAGAACCCCAATTTCCTTTAAATGCTTTTCTAAAACCAGTTTCAATTAATCTCTCTTTAAAAAAAAGACCAACATTAGATTCAATCAACTTGAGGAAAGCTTCGCCTTCATATTTTCCCTTGTGAAAGTAATGTTCTTTATCAATCTTCAATGAAATATCTCTCTTTTGAATCAAATAGTATTCTCTAAAAAGGTCATAAATGAGAGAACCTGAAAGTTCAATGCGTTTAAAACGGAAATTGTCTCGGTCAGTTGGTTTATCCTCTTTTGTAAATACTCGCAACATGCGATTCACCATATATCCAACAAAATAGGCCTTTTCCAAAAAGTTTTGCTCACCAATGTGAGGTAAAAAATAATTCATTAAAATATCAAGTGTTCCTGTAATTGTTCGGCGTTTTGTGAAAGAAGCAATATAACGCAAAGCTGTTTCCTGGTTGAATATTTTATTTGCATCATGAACAGATGGTATAAATAAATCAATATAAGATTCATTTTTTTCCAAGTCTAATAAACAAGTTTCAATAATGCTTTTATCTGATACAATTCCTAATGCTCTCATTAAAATAAATAGAGGAACAGGTTTTCTAACATTTGGAACTAAAACAACAATTTGGTTATTAGACAAAGTGGTGCTTGGTGCAACAATTTTAACAGCCATGGTACGAACTGGTTTTGATGCATCTTCTGAAACCGACCTAATCTCAGCAGAGTAGCTGTATGTTTCGTCTGGCTTATTTGCGCGAATGTAAAGCATATTGTCTGCGAATTTTTCTTGGCAAATAATGGATTTTTCTTTGCCATCAATAATAAAATAGCCACCATAGTCATTTCTGCATTCACCCATGTTAAAACGAACGTTTTTTGCTAATGATTTTAAAATACACAACTTTGATTGAAGCATAATAGGAAACCGACCTAGATATATTTGGTCCAAAGTAACAGTCTTTTCTTTTTTCTCTCCTCCTTCATAATATATAAACTCAACTTCAACATCATAATGGATGGTTATACCATAAGTCATATTACGAAGACGAGCATCATTTGGATACATATAATGAGCATAATTGTCGTCGTATATTATGGGTTTTCCAAAATATATTTTTTTCCCTTCTTTTCCACCTAAATATAATAAACATTGGTTACGAGCTTCTTCTCCTTTCTTTTCTGCGTCTTCTTCTCTCTCAATAAATCTTATGGGATTATTTTCGCGAAACACCCGGTTAATTCCATTATCAAAAAAGTCATTATAAGATTCTAAATGATGTGCAACCAAGTTGTATGGGTTATCTTTGAAATATTTGTCAATTAATTTCCATGATATTGATTCCATCGTATATACTATATAAATAGTCTTATTTTTTTATAATATTATTCCTGTTAATAATATTATTATTGTAAGTTGCCAATATATTTAATTTACTGAGGATGTTGTTGTTGTTGTTGCTCTTTTTTTAGAAGTATTTTTTGTTGTCGTCTCTCTATGTTTGTGTGTTTTATGTTTCTTATAAGAGTTTGTTGTAGTAAATAAAGTCCATGGTTGTGTGGGTCTGTCGTGTAAGAATGGTTTCAAGTAGTTCCATTGTCTGCGTTTATTGCAAAATTCGTTTACGATAAATGGAGTTCCACAAGAATTTCCAAATCTACCCATAAAAGACATATTTTCAGTTAATTTAGAATCCCCTGCACAACCATCAAGAGCTCCTCTAGGTTGGTGGGGTTTGGGTCTTGAAGGGTCTGACATATATTCGCGCGCATCCAAATCATAGTGAGAGCAAACTGTTCTAGAACAAGGGTTTTCTTTATCCAAATAAACATCGTGATGGTCTGCAATTAATTTCATAGCAAGATTAATATTTAATTTACCCTTGTTTTCATCCATTAAATCGGCGAGGCGAACGCGACGAGCGCCTTGATGTCTTCTGGTGTCATCAAACCCAGTATCAGTGCACTCTTTGTTGCGAATTTGTGGGTCATATGCGGCATTAAATCCAATAAAATATCCGTTCTTTGTTCTCTCTACATTGTAATATTTAAGACCCAATTCAATTCGTAAAATTTCATTTGTCTTGGTATCGCCAAACAACCAGGAGTTGGCGTAATCACCCGAGTTTCCATCCAAAAGTATTTTAACATAATCATCCATAGTATCGCCGTATTGCATAGCTTTGCGAATTCTAAATGCAATTGGATAGTTATTTTCATATGCGTGAAACCCACCAATGGTTGTTTCTGTGCCAATAATTCCAGCATCTGTTACAAAAAAATCAGTTCCACTCCAAATCCAGCAAGCGCATGTTTGCATAACAAAACGGTGTCCTTTTGTGGGGTTTAAATCTAAAATAACTCTCATGTATTGACCGTCTAAGAAGTTGGCAAAACTGTTATGCGCAACTACAATTTTACCGTCTTCTGTCCAGTCACCAACAGCAATAAAAGCGCTACAATGGTCGGCGGCACCACCTTCTCTCCCACCCGGACCACCAGGTGTTCTTTGGTGAGAGCCATACCAGGAGTCAAACAAAGTAAAAGAGTTATTCCAAGCCAAAATTTCAGTTGTAGAGGTTTTTGTTCCACCGGCGGTGCACCCTTCTGCAATGCCTTCAATTTCCTCATATAATTCTGGAAAATGCTTTTTAATTTTTTCTTCAAAGTGCTCTTTGGTTGCTTGAATGAAAAAATCCCATTTCTCTCCAAAATCATTCCAGCAAGAAAATCGCAACATTTCTTGTATTTTTTTGAATTCAGTCGCACAAAAATAACCATATGCGTATCCTCTTTCTTTTGGTGAACCTTTTACTGAAATATACATCCATCCATTTTTTTCGTATGAGATTCCATTTTTAATTATTTTATTTGTCATTATATAAAATAATTATATTTTTTTTTAATTTACATCACTAATTGCCCATTCTTAACCTTAATCTTATTTAAAGAACCAGGGTTCAACATAACTAAACCCATGATAACAAACAAAAGGATAAAAGGAATAAGAACCAAAAACCAAGCAACTCCAGTGTGACCATCTTTGCAGATTAAGTTCAAAATCCAGGTCCAGAATAATATGTAAATAATTTTAACTAAAAATACAAGTAATGTACTAGGGACGCGAGCTGAAAACATACCCATCTTGTAAATGCCCTTACTTCCCATGTTTTGGATAGCCGACACAGTTAGTCCAATAACTGAGAGAATAAAGTATACATATGCAGGAGTGCACAACTCTTTGAGAGACTTGGGAAAAGCCATTATGTAATAATAATAGAAAAAATTAATATCCTAAAGCTTTTGCTGATGGGGTAGTAGGCAACTGGTCTTTATAAGGTAAAGGGGAAACTGGTGTTGGATAACCATTTAATGTATTATACGCGCTTCCTAATCCATAAACCATACTTCTTCCTAAATTTACCAAATCTTGTGGAATGATTCCGCCGGCTCTTCGTTTTCTTGAACCGCCGGCCATGTATGTTTGTTGGTCGCGTTCGGAAATCATTGACCTTTGAGGGTCAACTAAATATTTATTATCAGAAAAATAATTTGTTTGGCCGTCTTTTCCCGCAACGCCTGGCCAGTCACTAATCTTTGGTGTCCAAGGAGCTCCGTACAATGAAGGACCGCTATAGTTAATGCCGCCCCCTGATTGAACGCTACCTCCGGTTTGAACGCCTCCTCCGGTTTGAACGCCACCTCCTAAACAAGAATTGCATCCTCCCATTTGTGGCATTTGTAGACCGCAACTTCCACCACAATTTCCTCCGCGTTGCTTTTTACTTCTATTTCCCTTTAAATAGCAATTTCCTGGGCATTTATGTCCACAATTGCACTTAGGACCACATCTGCAGTTAGGACCACATTTCTTGCAAACGCGGCTACCTCCCTTATTTTTCCACCAGCAACCACCTTGTTTTTTGCTTTTTCCACCTAAATTTTTCTTAGACTTAGAACAACCTTTCATATTCCATAATTTTTGTGTTCTTTTCATTGTTTTTCTCATATATATTAGCTAAAGAAATTATTCAATATCAACGTGGGTCAACATATGTCTGCGACAACACATCTTTTTAAGCCCAAGTTCATCCAATACCTCACCCTCTGGAGTCTTTTCACTAAATTCTTTAGTCAAATAAACAACCTTATCAACATCCATATCTTTTGCCAACTTTCGCTTTCTAACCTCTTCCAAATAATAACGATATTTGTCGGCAATAACGCCACCACATGTAAAGCACTTAACTGGGATAATCATTCCTTATACTAGATTGTTATAATTTATTTAGGTCCTTTTATCAAATCAATTTTTATTTCTTTTGGTTTTTTTATTCATTTTCTTTTTTGTAGTTTTCTTTTTCTTGATTGTCTTCTTTTGCTTATTTGTTCGTTTTCTCTTGTTGGATTTTCTTTTACCACCTCGGCTTGTAATAGTTAAATCTCTAATAACAACACATCCTTCACCCGAACTTAACGTCTCAACAAAACCTTTAAATTCATCTTTGTTAAAATTAACTGTCTTTATTTCCTTTACTGGAGTGAGGTTTATTTTAAATGGCTCTCCAAATTTATTGGGTGAATAAAGTTCACCAGAATAGTTCTCTGTATCTAAAAATATAAACATACCAATGGCTTGTCTATTATTAACCATTTCTGGAGTTGTTGGTTCTCTTACCGAACATACCTGAACGCTATCTTCATGTACATTGTGCGAACTAATTTGACCTTTTTTGGGTATTTTTATTTTAATAGCATTGCTTTCAAAAACTTCATTTGCTTTGATGGTGGCGTGTCTTAGCAATGGGTCAGAGAATATCATTGTGTCACCATTATTATATTTTCCTCTTAATACAACTGCATTAACTCCAGAATCTTTTAATTCAGAATTTACATCACTTATTGTTGAGAATACAGTGCTTAAATTTCCAACCTTTTCTGGTAAAGGCAAGATGCCAGAAATTTCGTGGGGCAACAGTGTTTCGTTTTCTTTATATCCTAATAATACTTCAGTACCAAAGACAAATGGTTTTCCAAAGTTATAATACTGTAACATTGTAAAAATAGTCTGGTCCTTATGAAAGTTAAAGAAAGAATCAGCAAAGTCTCGTTTAGGTCTTGCAATTACGCGCAATGCAATTGACACCTGATTTCCCAAACGAATAAGCTCCGCAAGTGATGGTAATATTCCACTATTTACTAATTGAAAAGATATATACGCCGAAAAAACCCCAGGATTTGAGCGATAATTATCTCTTATATTACTTGGTATATTTGATAGTAATGGAGTTACTATTATATTTCCGTCGGGCGCAAATTCAATTCTGAATGTAAAATGGAGACCTCCGGGAACAAGCCGTTCAAACTCGTCAAAAAATTCTTTTGTTTTATATTCTTCTGAAGTTGAAAATTTAGTAAGGATTGGATAATCATTTAACTTAATACAGAAATCTTCTTGAATATCAGAAACTTTTACTGCAAAATCTGCCATATTTTTCACTTATAATAAAATGATATTATTATTTTATTATATATATTATTTTTACAAATCAATCTCTATGCCGTAGTCATCTTCCAATTCAACGAGAAATTTTGCATAATCTTGTTGAGCCATCCATGAACCCTGACTGTCTTTTTTGTCTCTCGCTTCATTTGCTTCTAATTCGCTTTCATAGTCTCTTTTTAAGTATTCATAATAATCTAAAAGTTCCATAACTTTATCAAATTTAACATCATCGTTTATTGCTGTTCTAAATTCTTCTTTAAGTTGTGCTATTTTTTCGTCATTTGCTCCTTCTTTCTTATTTTTAACTATTTCCAAAAAGATTTCACCTAAATGATTTGTTCCTCCGCGAAGTTTTCTTCTATTTACTCTACGAACCTTCTTGTTTCTTCTTGTTTTATTTTTTTTTGAAACCCTTTTCTTATATTTTCTACTTCTTGTAACTTTACGCATTATATATTATGTCGAGAAATAATAAAATATCTATTTTAGTTAGGGCAGTTTGAACCATAACATTTATTCATGTAATAAAAGTTGTCAACCTTTATTGGATTTCCGTCCGCGTCTGTTTTATAAGTTGGTCCAGTTACTCCGCCGGCTGAGCATTTATTTCCATTAAACCAGACGCAACAGTTGCTATTTTTACAATTATCCGTTGTTAAACCGCCACACGCCGTTTCCAATTGAGCACTATTGCCTTCAAACGCTTTACAAAAACTAACTGATGGGTCAGTCATATCACTTTCTAATCCTTCCACAGTTTTATTATAAATGTTATAAGCTAAAACAAGAGTAATAATAATTAAAAAACTTATACAGCAAAAATTAATGTGACTGTGGGTTACCTTCATAAAATATAATAATATAAAAACTTATTATATTCTACTACTATTTTGTTTAGTGTTTTCTTGACTTTTTGTTCCCCTTGTTTGGTTTTCTGCGAGTTATTTTGCGCTTTCTAGTTTTTCTTCCACCAACAGTTGGCGCAGCAACAGGTGTAATTTTAACGCACACATTTGGAGCAACGTCGGTTGTAAATGGGTCTTCAATTTTTCCCTGCATAGGAAGAGGTCCCATTATATCAAATTCAACTGCTGCCTCTATAAGTTTATTAAATGCAACAGCAGTCATTCTAACATCTTCTGTCACATCCTTGGGTGTGTTAATTCCAGCACCAGTTCCGCTATTTTTTTTGCCAAATAAGCTAATTCCTCCACCACCAGTTTTTGATACCATGGTCTTCCATCCTTTTTCGTCTGTTTCAACTGCCATTGGGTTATTGGTTTGTCCCGTTGCATTATCAACAACTGGTTTTAATCTACTCTCATTCAAATCAAAAAATACAACTTTGTAAACTTTTTTAACGCAGTCATAAATAATAAGGCGACATTCGCTGCTTTTATTAGGAGTTCTTTGAATTTCTGCTGAAGTAAATGCAGATTTCATAAATTTTGGAATATCAACCGCACTTCTAAAAAGAATATTCAAATAAATTGTATGTTTTAAAGGGTTTGGCAAATATGTTCTAGTTTTTTTATTAGTGCAATCCAAGTCTTTATCATAATAAACGTCGGGTTTTCCAGTTGTAATTTTATATAATCCATTACAACTTTCAGAAGCAATTTCTCTCAATCCCTTTTTAACAGACTCTTTGTCTGAACAAGGGTGAGAGAAATAAGCCGTTTTGAAAGGCATAGAAGTAACTGGGTCTCCTCTGCTAAAAACGCGCAAAAATGTTATCTCTTTTTTAGCTACATCCTGACAAAACAATTCACTAATATCATTATTAACACATCTTGGAGACCCTAAACTAACACAACAAATTTTGCTGGTTAATACGCTATAAGGGGCAGCATTATATGGCGCGGTTTTTCTAATGTACATCCAAACATATGCAAATATTGTACTAAGAGCGCCACCAAGTGAGTGTCCCGTCGTAAATACTTTTACAGAGTCGGGATTTGTAGCATCCAAATAATTTTCCGCCAAATAACGACACGCTTCTATAATTGCGTGAATTGAATCGGTGAGTAATTTAAAAATTCCATATAAATAAGATTCTCTCTTGCCTTGTGAGTTTCCAACATAAAGAGGAATGAGAGAAGTTGGTTTTGTGTAGGCACCGGCAGTTTTACCACTATAAGTTCCTCTAAATAAAACCCATATACAATTTGGCATTCTTTTATCTGCTACAACATATATCTCTCCATAATTTGATGTTGCGATTGAAATATACTTGACATTTCCGTATGCACCTCTATGTTTTTCTTCTTCTGGTGTTAATTCATATGTTTCTTTAACTTCACCATTTATCATATTTATTTTTTTGGCCATATCATTAAACGCAATGAATTTCTTGCCTTCATAAGAAAAGGTTGGATATTGGTTAGGGTTATTATTTAAATCAAATACAGCCGAGTCATCCAAAATTTCAGGGATATCTGTTATGGAATTCATTGCAGTTAAAATGGATAATGGAATAATAGGTCCAATAATTTTATTGTATTGCTCTAAAAAATTTTTATCACTAAAATAGGCAAAACGAGATAAAACTGCCGAATAAAATGATATAAAATGTACATTTCCATAATTTGATTCGTTTGTTACTGGGCCTGTAGTTTTTTTAGTTGAAAAGAATTGCATCTATATATTTATGTCAACATTTTTTATTTTAGTTCCCTTTGAAGTTTTTACTTTCTTATGCATTGTTTTTGAATCTTTGTGAATTTTATCATGACACTTTTCACACAATGTCAGGAGGTTTGCGGGATGATTTTTATGGAAAGCCCCAGATTGCGTTTCTATAAATCCATTCTCATTTGCAATCTGTTGGTGTTGCAAATGATGAACTTCTTTTCCTGGTTCAATATGACACATTTCACACATTCCAACAATCTTTTTTGAATTAAAGTGGGATGTCTTGAGAGAAAGAATGCTTGCAGATTCTGGGTGATATTTCATTCGTATTTGATTCGCAGATTCAATAAATTCCTTTGGTAAATTGAGTGATTTACAAACTTCAAGACCGTACATGTTATCTCCTGAACCATCTTTAATTTTTCTATCGTAAATAAGCGCTCCTTTCTCTCTATCATAAAATACAGCCATATGTTTCATAGCAACAGTATCTAATTTGACAATTTCTTCATAACTTACAATTTCATGAAGATGTGTTGCAAAAATAAAGCTGCTCTTTTTCTCTTGCAAATGTTGAATTCCAGCTACAAAAATGCTAGTTGCCGACACGCTTTCAGTTCCAGAACATAATTCATCGCCCAAAACTAGACTTTTTTCATCTGCTAATCTCAAAATTGTTCGTAGTTCATACATTTCCACCGCAAAAGTAGACATATTTTTGAACATGTTGTCATTTCCCAAGATTCTAGTAAATATGTATCTATAAGGAGAGAATTGAAAAGACGAGCAAGGAACAAATAACCCGGCTTGAGCCATAATAGTTGTTATTCCTAGAGCTCTTATTAGACTAGTTTTTCCAACAGCATTAGTTCCATATAACAATATACCGTCTACAACATTATTTCCCAATTCAACATCATTGGCTACATACAATTCATTTTGCTGCAAATGTTCAATGAGACAATGTCTCAGTCCTTTTGCATTCATAAATGATTTTTTAGAATTAACTACAATTTCTGGTTTGCAGTAGTTGTATGTTTTAGCAACGACAGCTTTTGCAAAAATGACATCAATTAGAGTAACAATATCAACAATATTATTTATGTGGTTTTGAAACAGTTCCATATTTCCAAGAATTTTGTTATAAACTGATGTAATTAAATCTTTCATTTGAATCTTAATAGATGATATGGTTGAAGACAATTCTGAAATGCTTGGGTTATAAATACAGTCATTTGCACTTGTTTGTTGAGAGAAAAATATGTTTTCATAAAGTTTTAACTTAAAGACTGCGGGCTCATTGCCAGAGTAAGCCAATTCAACTCCATTCAGTTTTTCTTCTGCAGTAAAATGCGTTGATTTGTTGAAAATCTCTTTCAATATATTGCATCTGCGTTTTGTTGCAACAAGACTAACATTATTTTTCTCAGTTTCATGCAACTTGACATAATCACTGCCGCCCTTTTTGGATGCCTTTTTCTCATATTTAATAATATTTTCATTAAAATATTGTCGGATTGCTTCAATTTTGTTTGTTGACACAAAAAGGAGATTCGTTTTTTCATCCAATTCTGCATCTACTTGGGGTTTAATAAAGTTTACATCAAATTGTTGAGTTTTATCAATGTCTTCGCACAATGTCAGGTTTAGATTATTATCCAAGAAGTTAATAATTTCATTACAAGAGTCAACAATTTTGGAACAAACATCGTTTTTTTTATCAAGTCTATTTTTAAAATATTCAAATAAAACAGCGTCTTTAATTAGTTCGGAATACATCTCTTTAATGACCTTTAGACTGTTATAAAATTGATAAATGGTTTGGGGAGATATCTTTTTCATTATAATTTGTCTATTAATTTTTGCAAGGTCTTTTATGGTTGAAAGACGATTTTTAATAGATGATGCCAACTCTGTTGACTTGTTACGATTTAATATATGTTCTGTTATGTTATACTCTTCATTTAGATAATCAACGCTTGTCGTTGGGTTTAATAACAAATAAGAAAACTGTCTTATCCCCATTGATGTTACGCATTGGTTTAATAACTTTTCAACAGATGAAAATTTGCCTGTATAGTTTCCATCGTCAATAATATTCAGTTGCTTCAAAGAATGATTGGCGAGTATAAGTCTCTCAGTGCAATTATCAAAATCAGGTTCATCCAATTTATTCACTAAATTTGGGTTGTGTTGATAAATAAAATCAAGAACATAACAAAATGCCTGAGTTGCAATTACATTTTGATAAAAATTTTGAGAGAAAACTTCATAATCTGTAATTTCAAAGAATTTTTCAAGAATTGCTTTTTGATATGTTTGTTTTTCGCAGTTAAATGCTCGTTTTACAGTTTCAGTTTGTTTGGCGGCTGCATCAATTGTGCTAATTTTATGAATTGATTTGCATTGAATATTTGCATAACTAATTACATCATTGAGTTCTTTATCAGGAACATTTCCAATTAAAATAACTTCATTTGGATTATAAATAGAGACAAATCTTTCTAATTCGTCAAATGTGGTTGGGCTGTCTATGTAAAGTTCATTAAATTGAAAGATTGTTGTTTTTCCTGTATATATATCAACATTTGCTATACCAATATTTACTTCTTTCTCTCGTGATTTAAATTTATTTGAAACGTGAATCCAAACGCACATTATATTGTTTGTAATTTGAGAATTAGATTCAGAAAAATAAGTTCCGGGAGAATAAATAGTATCAAGGCTTCTGTTGGTATTTTTTGCCTGTTCATCTTGTGTATATACAATTGTGGTAAATCCAGCATTTTGTAGTTTCTTAATGTATTTTTCAATCATGTAGGTTGAAAACCCGGCCATAATTACATCTTGTTTTCCAACGCAAATCTTTTTATCGGCAATATTCAAGTCGCAAATAGATGAAAAAGCCGATATTTCGCTTCCAGTAATATCTCTCGTGGTTTGATTACGCATTCCATAAACTTCAAAAAACGCTCCAACTTGCATAAGAACAATAGTGTTCTTACCGTATTCTTCAGTATAGTGTTTTGTTTTTTCAAAATAGTCTTTAATGAGTGCCATAAGAATCTCTCTTCTATTATAATACTAATTCTCTCTTTAATCTTATTTTAAATAACTACTTATTGGACTTGACGCACGTGAAAAAAGTTATTTATTAACATTGAGAACTAAAAATTGGTCTTCTGGTAACCCAATACCAGTTGAAAGAATTTTCATTTTTAAATATCTGTATGTTTCAGCTGGTATAATGTGAAGGTCATAAAACAGTTTTTTAACAATAAACAATAATATTGTTGCATAAAATGGTATAACAGTTTTTTTAAGATGTTGCTCTAAAACTCCTTTTTTATATTTATTGTCATAGATGGAAAACTCTGCAGAAAATTTCAAGTCGGGGTTTTTATACATAATTTTGTTTCCATAAACCATTTCGCCGTTGTGACTTAATCTCCATACAATTTTTTTAAAGCTGCTTTTTTTAACGTGTAAAAAATGTTGCATTCTGGAAATAGTGCTTCCAACATTATCTGTAAATATATCAACATCAATATCACTAGACCCAGGGAAATAATCATGTCGCTGTATGCTTCCATAGAAAAGCAATTTAGTGTCAAGATATTTGCTTAAGTCGTTAAAAAAAGATTTAACATTTTCTGGTAATTTATGCTTTGTTGTTTCCATTAAGTTCTAGTTATTTTAAGGTTAGATAAAATTTTAATTAGAAGTATCGCTTAAAAAGTTGTGGAGAAGTGTGTCTTTATTTTTATTTAAAACTTCTCCAGCCATCATAGCGGATTCGTATGTTTTACGCAGAACATCATTTGGAGCGTTACTACCAACTTTTACCAAGCCTCGCGTCTTTAAATACTTTTTTATATCATTTATGGGAGCACGTTTAAGTTCCTTGTGAGCATTTAAAACATTTTTTCGCGTGTGATTGTCTTTTAACAATATAGATACTGTGTTGTGAATTTTTGACTTACCAAGAGTGTATTTTCGTTTAATAGTTCTCTTGATAAATTTCTTTTCTGGAAGTGGAATAGAATCTTCAATATTTTGTTTTAATTCATTTGATGCTGCTATGCTTGTATTTAATATAGATGTATCTGGTGTCTGCAGAAGCATTTGATTTATTTCTGGTTCTTCTTTTTCAAACGAGCTAGGAGTTGTTTGTATTTGTGGTTGACTTTCCTGATGTTTTCGCATTTTCATTCTTAACAACTCTAATTTTCTCTCGCGTTCCCCTGTTATTGTATAGAAATTTGTATGTGAGGGTTCCAACATAGTTGTAGTTGGTTCTGGTGTGGAAATTTGTAGTTTTGGAACAACAGACACTGTTTGACTAGCCAACGAATCATAATTTTTTCTTGTAGAATTCCAAGCTCTAAATGTAGGTTTTGTTCCACCTTTTAAACACCCGTAAGGAACGTCGGCAGACGGAGTATAAGTATTTATTTTTATAGGAGCAGAAGCAGGCTCTATTAATGCTGGGGTATAAGTTTCCTGCAACTCTTCAGGTAATTCTAAATTTACAATTGGCATTGGTGCAACGTATTGAGGTTGTTGATATAACTGAATACCTGAAGAAGGTGTTGCATTATATGATTGAAAATTTTTTACAGTTCTATTTGCAATTGCTTCTCGTTTTTTCTCTCTTTCAGAATCTTCTTTGTGCTTTTTTGACAAGCTAGATAAATAATTTATAGAATCGTGAAAGTCATACTAAAAGTGGGTTTATCAGTTGGTTCAATTCCCCTGGTTTTATGTTCTTTAATTCTATTTAATAATTCTTTTTTGAGAGAATTTGGTTTTACAACTACAGGAATGGATGGTCTAGATTTTTTTTCCCGATTCTTTCGGGTTTTGTCTGCAATATTAAACAACTCGGGATTAATTTTAATAGTTTTTTTAAGCATTTAACTATATTAGCTTAAAAAAACAATTTCGCAATAAAAACACACTTGTCTAAACATACATTGTTTTAATTATATTCTTTAAACTTTCTACCTCTTTTCTCTTTTTAACCTCATCATTTTTCAAGTACAATTCAAACCCTTTCTCTAAATCTTTCATAGTTATTTTCATTTTTTCGGGTTGAGGTTTACAAAATACGCGACGAGCATGAACAATTTTTGTCTTGGCTAACAACGTCTCAATATCTCTTCCAAAAAATTTAAAATACTCTAAATTCTTTTCAAACCAGGCTTTTGCAATTTTTTGGTCGGCGGCATCGCTATCAGCAATTTCCCATTTAATTTCTTTTATCTTCTTAAGAAAAATGTTATGCAATTCCTCACCTTTATATTCATCCGTTTTAAATCTCCAGGTAAATCTAGAATCTAACCCTTGATTATAGTTAAAAAAACATTCTTTTAACTCTGTTTCATAACCCGCAATAATAACCATTAAATCTTCTTTATGATTACTTAGAGCTTCGCATAAAGTATCAATGCATTCTTTAGAGAAACTATCTTTTTTCTCATTATTTCCAAGAGCATATGCCTCATCTATAAACAATACGCCGCCTAAACATTCATTAATAACATCTCGTGTTTTGATTGCCGTTTGTCCAAGATAACCGGCTACTAAATCACTACGAGTTACCTTTTTAAACACCCCCTTCTTAAGGATGCCCAACTTGCTAAATATTTGACCAATAATTTTTGCAATTTCAGTTTTGCCAGTACCTGGTGGACCATAAATAACTGTGTGCATAAAGTCTCCACTCTTATTTAGGTCTTGTATATAATATAATATTTGGTCAACAACATTATTTTTCAATTCTTTCATTCCAATCATGTTATTTAAATCTATGAGAGAAGTGTGAATTTTGTGAAGACCTTCCATGTTAATGTTATATTCTTTTGTTTCGTCTGGAGGATACGCATCAATCAATTTAATAAGACCATCTAGGTCTTGAATTTCAACCTCTATTGTTACCTTTGTTTTGGGAATTCGCTTTGCCGGAGGAACATATGGCTTTATTTCAGTACGAGGTTCCTGTGTTTTAACTATTCTTCCACATGCCCTCGGGTGAGGATAATAAAAAATGGTTTCCTCAGACAATTTTGAATCAGGATTTGTTGGTTTTTTTGATTCTTTTATTTTATCTGCTGTTTCTTTCATTGATTGAGATATTGTAGAATTATAACTAAGACCTGAATAATATGCACCGGATTGTTGTTTTTGCTCTGGTATTTTTTTTGAGACAGGTTGTCTTTTAACTGGAGGCTGAGTATGCTGCTGGGTCTGTTGCTGTTTAACATAAAAAACAAATGAATTTGGGTCTAAGTATGCATTTTTATCAACTGTGTAAAAAGGAAACTTATTGAAATAGTGAGAATCAAATTTTTTATCAGCATTTTCTATTAATTTATCTACTTCTTCCTTTGTTATTATTTTTTTAGGCGATTCAGTCTTTAAAAAACTATTATTATTGCATTTTTCATCCATAGTTTTAATGAACTCTGTATAATCTTGTTTCTTAAAAGTTCTCCGTCGCATTATTCTATAAGTAAAGAATTGTGTTATATTTATATTATTTGTTGAATGCATATTAATGTTATTTTTTTTGCAATGCTATAGTTGCTTAAACTTTAATTATTGAAACAATATAAAAACAAATTGAAATAATAAATAACCCAAAAAATGAGTTCAAACACCATGTCACTAGATTCTCAAACGCAAGATTCTCCCTTTAATATGGAGAAAGACAAATATATTGAAACCCCATGGAGTATTATTGAATCTTATTTTAAAGGCCAACATCTGCAAAGATTGGTAAGACATCAGTTGGAGTCTTACAACAATTTTGTAGGATATCAAATAAATAAAACGATTGAAATGTTTAATCCCGTTCGCATTGCGTCTGAGCAGGACTATGATGCAAAGTTGGGAAAACATGCTCTAGAAATTTTCATCACCTTTGAAAACTTTCATATTTATCGTCCTCAAATTCAGGAAAATAATGGAGCAACAAAGTTGATGTTTCCTCAAGAAGCCCGTTTGCGAAATTTCACATACGCCGCGGCTATGACTGTGGATATTAATGTCAAGTTTGTTGTTCGTAATGGCGAAGGTTTGGAGAATGTGCAGACGTTTTACAAGACTTTGCCAAAGATTCACATTGGTAAACTTCCAATCATGTTGAACTCAAATATTTGCGTGCTTACCCAGTATAAGCATGTGGAACACGCCAATACCGGCGAGTGCAAGTTTGACGCAGGTGGTTACTTTATTATAAATGGTTCGGAGAAGACTGTTCTTGGTCAGGAACGAGCTGCTGAAAACAAGGTGTATTGTTTTAATGTCTCCAAGAATAACACAAAGTATACTTGGCAAGCAGAAATCAAATCTGTTCCAGACTACAAGTGCATTTCTCCAAAGCAAATTAACATGATGATTTCGTCTAAGAATAATGGTTTTGGGTTTCCCATTTATCTGCAGTTGCCAAGAGTAAAGCAACCAATTCCGTTGTTTATTGTGTTTCGTGCTCTTGGAGTAATTTCAGACAAGGAAGTTTGTGAGAAAATTATTTTGAATATTGAAAGTGCTAAGCATGCGGAAATGATGAAGGGGTTGCAAGCTTCTATCATTGATGCAAATGGCTACATGAATAAAGAGGATTGTATTAGATATATTACAAGTCATGTCATGTATACTCCTATTAACATGGACAAGGAGACTGGAATTAAAAAGAAGTATGAATTTACGATGGATATCCTTACAAATGACCTGTTCCCACATTGCAATAATGCAACACAAAAGTTGTTCTTCCTTGGATACATGGCGAACAAGTTGTTGCGGGCAAATTACAATTGGGCAAAGCAAGATGACCGAGATTCATATTTGAATAAACGAATTGATTTGACTGGCACTCTACTTAACAACTTGTTCAGGAACTATTTCAACAAGCTTGTAAAGGACATGGAAAAGCAAATTATCAAAGAGATTAATACTGGTTCTTGGAAATCTACGGATGATTATCAAAATATCATTAACCAGACCAACATTTATAAGATTATTAAATCAACTACGATTGAGAATGGAATTAAGCGAGCTCTATCAACCGGTGATTTTGGAATTAAGCATGTGAATAGCAACAAGGTTGGTGTTGCTCAAGTCCTTAATCGCTTGACTTACGTTTCTAGTTTGAGTCATGCTCGCAGAATTTCTACTCCAACTGATAAAAGTGGCAAACTTATTCCTCCTCGCAAGTTGCACAACACAACGTGGGGGTTTTTATGCCCGGCAGAAACTCCAGAGGGCCAATCAGTTGGCATTGTAAAGAACTTGGCATATATGTCTCATATAACAATTCATTCAAATAGCATGCCAATTTATGAATATATTATGCCACAAATTATTGATATTCAAACTCTTACACCAATTGAG
>Ga0209084_1000276_pt1 | contig 49324 bp, 62 predicted proteins | sample C_130820_MF_Meta_FD_187309 | JGI IMG/M metagenome (GOLD analysis project Ga0209084, IMG submission 187309) | Freshwater microbial communities from Lake Croche, Canada to study carbon cycling - C_130820_MF_MetaG (SPAdes) (version 2) | ecosystem: Environmental > Aquatic > Freshwater > Lake...
TGTATTTTCAGTTGGTTTAATACCAGTTGATGTAGAAACAAAAGAGAAATTTCAAAGTGTTATACCAGAAGGTGATTTTGACAATGGATTCTTTTGGGGATTATGGACAGAAGTAGAATTTGAAGATAAAGGAGACGGATTGGAACTATCAAAAGTAGGTGTTTCTAGTTATGATTTTAATATAACTGGTAAAATATCATTTAGTAGACCATTATGTGGTGCTATTAGAAGACACTTACTAGCTTGTTTTACAGAGGATAGTGGATATGAACAAAATGGAAGACCTACATATAAAATATTAGAAGAAGAAGTTTTAATAAAATCTGGTGCATCATCAAAATTTGGAGTTGCGATGGAGGATTTACATAACTTTATAAAAGATATAACACCAAATATAATAATGAGTTCAGTTGATGACGTTCAAACTTGGTAAGAATAAAAAACCCACTTAAATAGTGGGTTTTTACTTTACATATGTTTTAATTACTTCTATCATATCATTTTGATAACCATCAAATAGATTTCTTCTATTTAGAATAGAACGAGAAACACCTAATTCATCACTATCATAATAAGTGAACACTTTACCTAAATTGACAAAGTGTTCAAGTCTTCCAGTTAGTTTCCAACGAATACATATTATAGTACTACTCCTCATATTCTCTTTCTTCCCACAATTCACCAACTCCTAATACTCTATGTTGAACTCCATCTATAGTTGTTACATCACTTCTATGGAAATGGCCGTAATAGTGGTGAGTTATGTCATTATTCATCTTAATAGTTTGAAATGCTAAAGTAATCTTTCTTCTTTCATCTAACAAATCTAGTTTTAATTCAGGATCTGCCGCAATAAATTGATTTACAAAACTACCAAATCCATTACCATTATCAGGTATACAGTAATCGGGTGCATTATGAGTGACTACGATATTAATATCTCGTAAATCAACTAACTTATCATCTTCCCAATTGAAGATTTCATCTGGCCACCAACTTTCGTTCATACCTTTGATGTCATATCGACCAATCGCTTGATTTTTAGTTTTACGTCCTTTACGGTCGATGCTAACGGCACCACCAATACATAAGATATTTTTACCTTCTAAATTAAGAACAGTATAATCTTTTATTAGTTTAATATTAGTAAATCCAAATGGATCATTATCAAAGTAAGGTTTGTAATCGTGATTGCCACGAATAGCATATAATATTACATTACGTTTAACAAGTTCAGTATGTGTAAATTCTAAAGTACGTTTTTCTTTTAATAGTCCATTAAATCCTACACCGAAGTCACCTACTTGAATTATGTAAGCGTCCTTAATATCAAATCGTTTAAGATATTGATTTATCAAGTTAAAGTTTCCGTGGATATCTCCTAAGTATAGTATTCTCATAGTACAAATATATGAATTTTTTTTGTAAAAACAACAATAAACTTATAATATTTAATATATATAAGGTTGTAAAAATATAGCAAAAAATAATGGAACATAAAGAAGATTCAGTAACTCTGAAGTTTTTAAAAGACACTCTTAAAAAAGGTACTGACTTCGCACACGAATTCTGGGAAGGTACTAAACGAGAAGCCGCAGAAACTAAAATATCGATTCTAATCGTTAGAAAAATGATTCAAGACAAAGAAGTTACTGATGGTGAAATTAGGTTCTTAAAAGAGCACTCAATGGATTTGGTGAAGCTTGTACCATTAGTTTTAATATCTGGAATCCCTATTCCAGTTCCTATAACACCATTATTGATTGCATTAGGTAGAAAATATGGATTTGACTTTCTTCCAAGAGATAATAGACATTATTTAACAGATACTAAGGTTAAAGGTAAAGAAAAAGATATTTAATCCACAAAAGCTATTTTCTCTAATCTATCTAGCCAACCAGCACCATGTCTTTTAAAGGTTCTAGCTTCTTTATATCTATCTTCACGATATTTTTTAATAGAGTCGAATAATTTATTTTGTTCTAATGAATTAAGTTGTTTAATATAATCACCTTCAAATGGATTTACATCATCTGATATTTCAATATCATTATCTCTTAAAACATTTCTCAATACTGACTTCATTCCAGTAATTCCTTGATTTACACATCCATCATAAACAACGTCTGCTACTGATTGATTACAAAACCTTTCAATCTTTTGATCATCCCAATATTGATTTTTATAAATATCTAACGCAGTTTCATATGATAAGTTCATCATATCTTCTTTTTTAGGAAGTTTACCCAAGTATTTCATTAAAACTGGTGCAGAGATACCGTATTTACTACCAATAAATCTTTTTAATTTCTTACCACCCATTTCAAAATCTACGAAGTTTCCAGTATCACCTTTATCTGATGAATAATCTCCTTCTGCAAGTGCAACCGCTTTTTGAGAAACTTCAAAAGAAGCTTTTTTAGTAACCTTTACAAACTCTTTAACTATCTTATCATCCTTGTGATTTGTAGAATAATCAACTAGATAACCAACTGAACAAAATAATAAAAATATACTTGCATAATTTATTAGAAGTTTTCTTCTAGTTTTCTCAGGTAGAAGTTTTATCTTATCTAATAATTTATAAAAATACTTTACTATTTGTTCTTTTGGTAATTTAGATAGAAAAGATTTTAATTTATCCAATACTGTTGATGTTGTATTAGGTTTAGTTAAATCCCATTCAAAAGTAACTGGTTTTTCAGTTTCTTTTTTCATATCCCAAGTAAATGTAGGACTAGGTTCATCAGATTCTAATAATAAAAAAATATCATTTATTATAGATTCAAATAAAAAATCATTATATTTGTGTAAATTATTCATAAACTATATATTAAAACTTTTACATGAAAAGATTATTATTATTTCCAATTATCCTTATTTATAATACTATTAGAGTAAATATTATAAAAACAATTTTTGTAGCACTAGCTATTACCGGATTTTATTGTTCACAAGGATATACTGACGTTGTATATTCAACAAAAACGGCAGACTTTGTAGTAAAAAATGGTACTGATTACACCTACTTTTTCGCAAAAACCAATGATGGTGATTATTCTACTATGACGACTAAAACTCCCTTAAAGAATAATACTTATAGTTATACAGAAACACAGGATCCTTATATATTTTTTCAAATACTTGCTTGGGGATCTGTTGTTATTTTAGTGATTTCTTTTTTTATCGGGCTAGGTGATGAAGATGTTTCTTGGGAATTTGATGATTGTTTGGAAAAGTCTTTATCGTTTTTAATTATTTGTGAGATAGAAGATGATAAATTTTATTATATGGCACTTGGTAGATTACTTAGAAAATCTGATAGACAGTTGAATGATTATCGAAATAGTATGGCTTGTGAATTAAATATTCGTAATATTAGTGACATTTTAAATTGTCCTAAGTTTAAAACAAGATCTCAAAAAAGAGGTGAATTATTAGATAAGTTAGTATAAAAAAATCCCATCAAATGATGGGATTTTTTTATTTATTATAGTTTTCTAAAAAGTCAATTAGTTTATTAAGTGTTTCATCATCTAATGAATACCAACCTTCACCACCTGTTATTTCTTCAATACCTTTATCAAGTAGTTCTTTATCAACTTTATCATTACAAAGCCAGTAATATAATTCTACACATTTTGTTGCAGAATCAAATGTATTATCATCAGATGGTTCTTCCCATCCTAATGACTCACTAGTACTTACTTCTTCTAAATCTCTTAAATCAGATACTTGACTAGGTTTACCTTTTTTCTTTCTTTTCTTCTCTTTTTTACCATTAAAACTGTCTATTGGTGCTTTAGTTTGAACACCACCTAATCCAAATCCAACATCACCAGATCCACTTGTTCCAGGTACACCCGGTAAAGGACCAACTTGAGCAGCAACAACTGCACCCATTCCTGCGGTATTTGAGGCATTTGAACAAGCTACTCCACCACCTTCACCATCTTCAAAAAACTTTTGATATAATTTTAAATATTTCATAGTATATATATTAAATAAAAAAACTACATTTGTGTCATGCAATTAAAAATTAATAGATTATCGTATCAAAAGTTATGTGTACATAACACCGTTGAAATCAAGTGTGGTGATAAACACATTGGTTTTTATGATATTAGTACAATCTATAAAATAGAAGATGATAATTCTTTAAGAATGACATACTCTGATCGATTTATTATCAAGTTAAGTAATATCTATGGAATAAAGAAAAAATATATTCACATGAAATTAGAAAATTCTGATATAACACTTGAAAACATTGACTATCCCAATACTAAGATTATCTATGAGATAGAATTTAATGATAAAAATTGGTTCATAAAATACAATAGAGACCTGATAATTAAACAATTACTTAATTAGTAGAAAAATTTCAATATTTTTTTTAAATATATAAAAGAAAAATATTGAAAGTTATGTTATTAAAAGTAGGTTCAAAAGGAGATGATGTTAAAAAACTCCAAGAAAAATTAGGTGCTGGTGCTGATGGAAATTTCGGTCCAGGTACAGAAAAATTAGTAAAAGAATGGCAAGCGGCAAATGGTTTAACTGCAGATGGTCTTGTTGGTGATGGAACTTGGACAAAAATGTTTGGTTCTGCTCCTGTTGCTACACCGGTTGCTGCCGTTGTATCAGGAACACTTAAATTAGAAAAATTAAAAGGTCACATTCCAGATTCAGTAATCGCACAAATTCCTGATACTGCTGCAAAATTTGGTATTACAACAAATTTAAGATTAGCTCACTTTTTATCACAATGTGGTCATGAAAGTGGAGGGTTCAAAGCAGTTTCTGAAAATGTAAATTATTCAGCAGATGGTTTGAAAAAAATATTTGGAAAATATTTTCCTGGAAATATGTCAGACTTATATGCTAGAAATCCAGAAAAAATTGCTTCAAGAGTTTACGCATCAAGAATGGGTAATGGAGATGAAGCTTCAAAAGAAGGATTCAAATTCAGAGGAAGAGGTTTTATTCAATTAACAGGAAAATCAAATTATACTAACTTCACTAAATTTATTGGAGAAGATTGTATCGCAAACCCTGATTTAGTTGCAACTAAATATCCTTTAGCTTCTGCCGCGTTCTTCTTTAATTCAAATGGTCTTTGGGCTATATGTGATAAAGGTGCTGATACTGCTACAGTTACCGCAGTAACTAAAAGAGTAAATGGTGGTACGATCGGATTAGATGATCGTATTAAACACTTTAAAGAATATTACAATTTACTATCGTAAATTATCAAAAAAGTCGAGTAAATCTCGACTTTTTTTTATTCTAATAACTTTTCTAGTTTTGCATTTCTCATAATACATTCGTATCCAACAATAGAAACTTTAGATATGGCGTTCATTATCTTTTGTTTATTAAAGAATCCACTATAAATAGAAGTATTGTCTGCATCACAGTGTATAACTTTTAAAAATAAGTTAGGTTGTAATCTAACAATAAACTTTTCAATGAATTTATTATTTTCATCACGTATTTCAATATAGAATGATTGTTCATATTCTGGACCATAATTAAACTGTGATTTAGTAAATCCTAATTTATCTAAATACTCAATAACCAAGTCTATCTTTTTATATCTACAAGTGAGTTTTGTTTCTGTATCATAATATGAGAATCTTGAAGGTAAATCATTAAAGAAGTTTTCATCACCAATATGATAAGTATCTTTATATTTTTCTAATTCCTGATCTAATTCACCAGTTAAATAAGCTAGTTTCTCAGATCTATCATAGAAATTAGTTGCAATTTTTGAGGTAATTTTACCATCAAATATAAAATAAGTCTCACCAGTTAGTTTTGATACATCTTCACATCTATCAATAAGTTCCTGTGGAATCTCTTCTTTCTCATAAGTAAAGTAGGTTTCTCTATTTTGTTCTATTTGTGTATCATCTTCATCAATGAATCCGATACCTTTACCATTGTCAATTATTTTCATAGTTATTATATAAAAAACAAAAAAATGGTTTTTAAAAATAATATATAATACATCAAAAAGTATAAATTAAATGATATGAAACATTTAAAAAAATTTAATGAGAGTTGGAATGATGAAACTTGGTTATTACATAATAATGGAATAGATTATGAAGGTAAAATCAAAGATATTGTTGATATGGCCAAAAAATATCCTTTAGTTGATATAGAATTAAGTAGAGTAGGAGGAAGTCCAAGTTATGAAAAGAGTGATATTGAAAGAGCTTCAAATGCAGATTATACTAAATTTCCTATTGTTGCTGTTGATTTAGGAATCAAAAACGGTTTGGGTGTTTTAGATGGTAATCATAGAGTCTTCCAGGCAAGAAAAGATGGAAAAACTAAATTAAAAGGATATTTGATTCCGCTTAAAGATATTGATGAATACAAAAAGTATAAATAAATATGAAACATTTAAAAACGAAAATAATAAAAGTCATTTTTTCGCTTTTAAAATATAATATATAATTAAACAAAAAAATAATATAAATACTATGAGATATTTAAAAACATTTGAATCACACTCGATAAACGAAGAAGAAGGTTCAATAAGAAAATTTTTTACTGGTCACGCAGATCCTACTGAAGAATTCGGAACTATGAAAACATTCTTGACAGAATTGGAAGCATTTGAAAAAGAAGCAGAGACTGATGATAGAATGGTTTTTAATAAAGAAGCTCTAAAAGCCAAAGCTAAAGAGAATGGATTTAAAGGACATTTGAAAGAAATTCAAAGTCAATCAGATGGTAAATGGTATGTTACATACATTACTGGAACGTCTGATTTCCAAAAAATTGCAGGAGCAGCTGCTCACCGAAGAGATAATCCACTAGGATAATTCTTACATTTATATAATATATAATGATGGATAAGTCCATCAACCAATGAAATAAAAAAGTCTCACATCTATTTAGAGTGAGACTTTTTTAATATGGTTTTATCTATTTTATCTAATGAGTCAATTCCACTTTCGATAATTTTATCTAATATGTCATCTACTGAGGTATTATCTAATCTAAAATCAGTAAATAATTTAGGAGTAACTTCTTTAACTTCTGGATATATTTTTGCAATTTCTCCAGAGATAACTTTATCAGTGACATCAGTTTTTGTAAATTCAAAGTATTTAGACAAAACTGCAGTTATTTTATCTACTTTATAATCAGGTAATCTAACAAAAATATCATCATCATTTGTAAATCCTAAATATTCTACATCATCTTCATCCAAACAATTTGATAAATCTTCATATATAGGATGATTATCAGTACTATCTATATCAAATTCTGTAATATTCTCACTAACTATCTCTAAGAAGTAAATTTTGTTCATAGTGTTTCTTTGTTTGTTTTACAAATATACGAAAAATAATTTAAGTACCAAACTAATCATAACTTTTTTCATAAAAACATATATAAATAAAAAATAAATAAAAAGCCATTTTAGTAGAAACACAATATTTAACAAATACGAAGAAATTAGTAGTAAGTTATGTAGACAAATCGGGCGATATAAAGCTGAAGTATTACAATTGGGATACACCAATGAAATATGTATCTTGTGAAGATACAGATCCACAAAAACATGCTGAATTTAAGTCATGGGACGGAAAATCAGTAAAACAAATTGAAGTAAATCATCCAGATAGATATGCTATCTATGAATTTTTAGATTCACTTCCAGAAAAAGAAAAAACAGAAATCTTTGAGTTTAACTTACCAAAGATATTCTTTATAGATATCGAAACAGAAATCGTTGATGGTTTCCCAGAAGCAGCAGATATTAAAGATGCTGATGGAAATGTTACAAAAGAAGGAGCTTGTACACAAGTTCTTTCTATATCAATAGTTTATGATGATAAAATTATTCTTCTTGGCTTAAAAGATATGCCAGAAGATATGCAGAGCAGAATTTGTAATAACACAAATAAATACTTTGAGAAATTCGGTACAGAATATAAATTCAAATATGTTAAGTATGATGATGAGTTTGATATGCTTTATGCTTTCTTCAATAATATGATACCAAAGATGCCAATTTTAACTGGTTGGAACTTCTTACAATATGACTGGTTATATTTAGTAAATAGAAGTAGAAAAATCTCTAAGTGGGCAAATGGAAAAGAATATAAAATTGATCCAGCAGTTTCATCACCATTAAAAAGAATTAATAAAATGTGGGGTACTGATTATGAAGTACCTGCACATAGAATGATCTTTGATTATATGCAGTTGTATGAAATCTGCGATACTTCTATTAAAGTAAAGGAATCATCTTCACTAGACTTTGTTGCAAATAAACTTGTTGGTGTTGAAAAGATTAAGTATAATGGCTCATTACAAAAACTTTATGAAGATGATTTTGAAACATTTATGTACTATAATGCAGTCGATTCTGTACTTGTGCAGAAAATACATGAGTCAAGAAATTATATCTCTATTATTTATGCGATCTCATCATTAGCGAAAATTAGAATTGTCGATGTAGTATCTCAAATGAATAATGCACTTGGATCACTTGCAATTACAGAAGGTGTTTTAAGAAATAGATTTAGAGAGATGGATAACATTGTTCTTTTCAAGGAAGACAGAGGTGATGGTGATTCAACAATTGCAGGTGGTTGGGTTAAAGATCCTATTGTAGGTATGAATCGATGGGTGGTGGTTTATGATTTTGCAAGTTTGTATCCAACTACGATGGATCAATTCTTTATAGCACCTGAAAATTTTATAGGAATACAAGATTCAAAGAATAAAGATATATGCACAAATCAACATAAAATAAATTTAGATGAACATGTTGTCTGTATCAATGGTGTTGTTTTTGAAAAAAGAGTTTCACCAACTATTAAAATGATACAAGATGTTTATAAAGATAGAAAATTTAATAAGAACATAATGATGAGGAAGAAAGATGAACTTAAAGAAGTTATGGATGAAATTAAAATGTTAGAAGAATCTTTATAAGTGACATAGGTAAGTAAAGTAATTTAATATATAAAAGAAAAAATATTATGAAAAAATACTATGTTTATTTATTTCTTGACAAATCAAAACCTGGTAAATTTATCTATGATGATCTTGAATTTGAATATGAACCTTTTTATGTTGGTAAAGGAACTGGTAGTCGAATAAAATCATCCCTTTTAGATAGAGAAAGTCCATTTAAAGTAAATAAGATAAATAAAATTAAAGACTCAGGTGGACAAATAATATCAATTAAATTATATGAAAATTTAGGAAGTTATGAGTCTTTGAAGATCGAAAAAATGACAATATCCAAAATAGGAAGACGAGATTTAGGCTTAGGTACATTAGTAAATCAAACAGATGGTGGTGATGGTAGACTATCGTCACCACATAGTAACGAAACAAAATTAAAAATATCAAACACTAAAAAAGAACAAGGACTATCATTCTCACATTCGAATAAAACTAAAGAATATCTTAGAGAAATAAATAAAGGTGATAAAAATCCGATGTTTGGAAAAATTCACTCTGATATAGTTAAGGAGAATCAATCTTTGAGATTTCACGGATTAGATCATCCAATGTTTGGAAAAAAACATACCGAAGAATCTTTAGAAAAAATAAAGAATAATAGGAATGTAGATCAAGAAATACTAAATAAACTTTCTAGAGAAAGAAATTCCAAAATCATATTACAATATGATTTGGATAATAATTTCATAAAAGAATACGAATCTATAAAAGTAGCATCAACTGAAACTGGATTATCAGAATCACTAATAGGGAAGACTTGTAGAGGTGTTGTTAAAAATCCAAGAAAGTTTATATTCAAATTTAAAGAAAGTAATATAATGAACAATTCATTTTTATATAAGTTAGGAGATACTATACTATTAAATGATATAGAATATAAATTACTAAAAAGAAACAAAAAAAGTTTTATTGTAGAAAATAATAGTATTGTCAAATCATTTAGACGTAAAGATTATGAATTTATATGGAATAAAAATCAGATATTATAAAAATAAAACCCTTATATTTAAGGGTTTTATTCGTTAAATGAGTCAAGATGTTGAGTAAAGTACTTTCCGAATTTTTCAATACAAAGGTCATATATTTCAAACTCATTTGAAAGTCCGTTTTCCAGTAGTTCGTCAATAAAATTAAAAATTTCATCTGTTGTTGTATAAACAGAGAACTCGTCATGATGTAAGATATGTTCCATAGAGAATGTGTTGGTTTAATCTATATATCATATAAAAAATATAAAAAACCTTGTTTTTTGATAAAAAACTAAAATAAAATTTAAAAAAATACATTTTTCAAACAATTGGCTTTTATGTCATATAAAACGTAACAAAATTATCAACTAAAAATATGTCATTAAAGAAAGATCTTTCAAAATACAGTCCTCGAAAACAACAACAAGAAGCAATAGATTTTATTGACCAACAATTCAAAAAAGATCCAACAACTAAGTTTTTCTTATTAGACATGCCGGTCGGGATTGGTAAGAGCCATCTTGCTCTAATGATCGCAGATTGGTATAAAAAGAATAAGAATAAAATGGCAAGAGTTGATATAATTACTAACTCAAAAATTTTACAAGATCAGTATTCAAGTACTTATGAATCTATTGCAGATTTAAAAGGTAAAGAAAATTACGAGTGTTCCTCTTATGCTTGTTCTTGTGCACAAGGTTCTGAGTTTAATAGACTTAACAAAACTGCTTGTGAAGTTTGTCCTTATTCTTCGGCAAGAGAAGGTTATATTAGTAGTGGAGTTTCTTTAACTAACTTCTATCTTTATATTCTTTATGCAATGTATAATCAAAAGCTAATGGAAGCTAGAGATGCCAGAGTTTTAATTGTTGATGAAGCACACGACTTTGATGATGTAATGAGTTCATTTATTTCTATAAAAATAACTGAATTAGTAATCAAAAGATTTAGTTTTTCTAATGAGAATGATTTAATTGCTAGATTAAAGGCAGTTACTTCTATTAGTTCTTATGTTGATTTTCTACGTTATTTTAATAATGAAGTGGTTACAACAATGGAACAAATGGAAAAAGGTATGTCTAAAGCAGATCGAAATATGGTTCAAGATAAAAGAGATTTGAAAATAAATAAAGTTTTAAACGGTAAAAATAGTGATGTTAAACTAATGCAATTAGTTACCGATTTAAGCCAGTATAAAATGAAAATTGAATTATTCTTAACTGAGTATAAGGCCAATCCAAATAACTGGGTATTAGAATCTAGTTATAATGAGAAATTAAGACAAAAGGAACTTTCGTTAGAACCTATTTGGGCTTATGACTATTTAGATAAATATGTTTTTTCTAATTATGATATGGTATTTATGATGTCTGGTACTATATTAGATAAGAATTTATTCTGTCAATTAAATGGGTTAGATGTTACTAAGGCTGCTTATCACTCAATTGAATCACCATTTCCTGCAAAGAATAGACCAATCATCTATATGCCGATTGGTAAGATGTCTTATAAAAATAAGGAAGAAACTTTCCAAAAGTACATTCCTTATATAAAGAAGATTATGAATAAGTATGCCGGTCAAAAAGGAATTATACACACAAACTCATTTGAGTTATCAAATTGGATTCAAAAAGGTATAAAAGATAAAAGATTTGTATTTCACGATTCAACAAATAAAGATGAAATGTTAAAAATGCACTGTGAGACTGATAAACCAACGGTTTTAGTTAGTCCTAGTATGGACACGGGAGTTTCATTAGATGATGATTTGGCTAGATTTCAAATCATTGCCAAAGTTCCTTATCCAAGTTTAGCATCACAAAAGAATAAAATGAGACAAAGTAATAATCCTGATTGGTATGCTTGGAAAACAGTTTCTGGATTTATTCAAATGACAGGACGTTCAGTTCGTTCTGATACAGATTATGCAGACACTATTATTCTAGATGGTTCATTTGGGGATGTCATGAAACATAGCTCTCATTTCTTACCTAATTGGATTCAAGAAGCAATTAAGAAAGTAAACATCAAAGTTACTACATAATAAAAAAAGACCCAATTTGGGTCTTTTTTTTATTATTATATTTTATTATTTACCTTGTTTTTTTAAGATAGCTTTTTGCATTGCTTCTGGCAATTTCTTTTGACCGGCAGTTAAACCTTTTTTAGCAGTACCTTTATCATCTTCTTTAGCATCTTTAGCAGCTTTTTTCATAGTTTCTTTTTTATCACCATCTTTATCTAAATCTAAGAAATCTGGTTTACCTTTTCCACCTTTTTTATCATCTTTTCCATCCTTTTTAGCTTTTTGTTTATCTAAATAAGCTTGAAAACCTGCATTTACTTTTTTCTTTTCAACGATTTCTTCATCACCCCATCTTCTGATTCTGTGTTCTTCTTGATCTTCTTCTTCATCTTCTTCATCTTCAGAGTGACCATAGTCATCTTCTTCTTCACCTAAGTGATTAGTTTCTTCTTCATCATGTGCATCTTCACATTCACATGGTGCACAGTTACAAAACTCACAATTTTGATCATCAAAGTCTTCATCGTTGAATTCGTTACCTTCTTCGCCAAATTTAGCCATATCACTTTCACGCTCTTGTGCGAATCTACCGAACTTTTCCTCTTCTTCAAAACTAAAGTTCTCAAATTTTTTAATGTGTTTCATATTATTTTAAATCTATTTTTAATTATATATTAAATATTTATATCACTTTTCTTGTTTTTATAATTATTTTTTAATATATATGATATGAAAATACAGAAATTTCAACAATATTCACTTCAAGACTCAATGGCTTGGGATTTTATCAATTCATTTGATGGTTTAATTACTGAATCTGATGAAACAGAGTATAAAAAAGTACAAAAAAGAGTAATCAGTGATTTAAGATTAAATGGAAATTTATCTTTAACATTTGGAGCTGGTATTAAAGCTCTTTATCCAGTAGTTGATAAACTAATGACTAATATGAAAATTAGTTCTATTGATATTACGGCAGATAAAGTAGTACTTCTTACAATATGTGCTTTTACAATAGTATATTTAGAAGAGAAAAAATTCAAAGATGGTCAAGAAGAAGAAATTTTAACAAAAGATTCTAAATCGATGTTAGAAGAATTGAAGATGATGGGTATTGGAAATGGAATTGTTAAGAAAGTAGTTAAACTATTCAAGTCTATTACTAGTATTTTTACAATAATTGGTAAACATTTAAGTGCGGTTGCCAAAGGTTTCATTGATATGTTTGCTTATACCGCAATTTTAATACCTATAATGAATGGAATTCTCTATGTAATAGGGAAATATGATCTAAATGTAGATACTTTCTTAGAAAACTTTGCTGCTTTAACAATGGGTGTTGGAACTTTAATTGCAAAAAATGGAATAATTCATATCATTGATAGACTTAAAGATAAAATAAATCCAAAAGATAAAAAAGAAATAGTTGATGAGGTTGATACCACTGTTATAAAGAAGGTATCAGACTTTACTCTTGATCCAGCAGATGGTGAAATGATTAATGAACAATAATTTATAGCAAACTTAAACGTAAGATTTACTATAATAATAAATTAATCAAATTAAATATGACCCCACAATTAGAGAAAGTATTCTTTAACTACATTTTAAGCAATAAGAAGTATTTCGATGTAGTGAAAACTTTCTTTTTTAGAAATTCTGAAATTCAATTTGTTTACGGAGTTATAAGAACTTATATGTTAACTAATACTGATACTGGAACACCTACTCCAAGACAGATACTAGATATGGTAGCCCTTGAAGACAAAGAAGGTGTTATCACGAAAGAAATTTTAAAATCAATTTTACAAGTAGATCTTAAAGAGTACGATGAAAAAAACTTCATCGAACCAAAGTTTAACGCTTGGATCTTAGCCAATCGTTTAAAAACAGGAACTATCGATATTATCGATGAAACTAGAAATCTTGACTCTATCTCTGACTTTGAAAAAGCAGTTGAGGCAGCCGGACGTATTAAAGCAATAGTAGATGAAATGTCTTCTACTAATTTTGTTGATGATGACGATATGGGTGTTGACTTTGACGATGCTGAAAGTCACGTACAAGATAGTTCTAAGTTTAAAGTTAGTTGCGGTTTTCCAACTATTGACCATATGTTAGGTGGTGGATGGGATATAGGAACTTTTAATGTAATCATGGCAGAAACCAATAATGGTAAATCATTATGGATGCAAAACTTTGCAGTTAAATCTGCTGATATGGGACATAATGTACTTTATATTACTCTAGAAATGAGTGAGAGAAAAGTAATGAAACGTTTAGGAGCAATGCGTTTAAAGATACCTATAAATGATTACGATGTTGTATCAAAGGATATTGATCTAATCAAAAAAAGAATCGCCAATTTAAGTAAAACTGATGGTGGTGATATTTTTGATAAGAAAGTTGGTAAAATATATGCTAAATTCTGGGCAGCCGGAACAGCAACTGTTGCAGACTTTGATAATTACATTCAAAAACTTAAAGAAAAAAAAGGAATTAAAATTGATTTAGTTATAGTTGACTATATTACTCTTGTCGCTGCACCTAAAGGTTCAGGAACAGATAACTTATACTCTAAAGGTAAAGTTCTATCTGAAGGATTAAGAGCCATAGGAGCCAAATATAAGTGTCCTGTGATAACCGGAGTTCAAGTAGCAAAAGATGCTTGGAACTCTGCAGATATTACATTAGAAAGTGTACCAGAATCAAAAGCAATTGCTGAAACTGCAGATACATTTTTTGCAATTATTCGTACAGAAGAAATGAAAAGACAAAATCTTTACAGATTTAAACTTTTAAAACAAAGAGATGGAGATTTCTTAAAGTCCCAAATTAGGTTAAACCTAAACTCAACCTACTTAACTTTAGAGAACGATCAGTTCTTGGATAGTTAAACAACAAAATTATATTTTGTATATAAAAAAAATAAAAAGCTATGGCAAATAAAATTGTCGATGAAGATGACGACTTCGAGAATGACTTTAATGATGATGATACCGAAGGTGATAACTTTGAAGGACCATCTATGGAAGAGTTTGATGATGATTCTGATGATTCTAGTGATTCCGGACTAGACTTCGGTGATGATGAGGATTTGGATATTATCATTGAGATAGATGAAGATGATTTGAATCTAGATATAATACCAGAGGTTGAGAAATCTACTGAATCAGAAGAAGATATTGTTCTATCTAAACATAAGATAGAAGGAAAACACTCATTGAAATATGACTCAATCTTTAAAGGTAAGAAAGAGGAAGCAGTAGATGAAGATGATACTTCTGATTTATTTTCTGGATATTATAGAGAAACCATCGAAGTAGATAAAGGTTCTAATTATCATTTTGAATCAATTGATAATGAAATATACATTAGAACAAAATTAGTTAAAGAAAGAGTTTATTTTGTATTAGGAGAACACACATCAATTAGTTTTCTAAATAATAGAAGAAAACCGTCAAGAGTAGATTTTAATAATTATTACTCTTTACTAAAAATTCATCTAAAGGATGAAAGTTTTACAAATGTTGAACTATTCAACGAGTTATCAGTTTACTTTTCCGATAACTTATTTAATATGTTTAAACTATTAGACAATAAATGGCGTAATTTAATCATTAGTGAATTACAAGATCATATAGGAAAAAATATCAATTCAAAAGATATTACAAATAGAAATATTTATGAAGGAACAGAAATAGAATTTATTTGGGATGATCCAATCACCGAGGAAGAGAAAATTATAACAGGAGTTGTAATGGAGACAGATTATGAGAATAATACTTTTAAAGTAGATTCATATGAAAATATTTATAGTGTAAATCTTAAACAAATCTCTAAAATTTTAAATAATACAAAGTTTAAGTATAATTTAAACAAACTAAACAACATAGATTTTTTATAAAAAAATATTTTTTTATCAATTATAAAAAACCAATAAAAAAAAGAATATTGATTTTTTTAGATTAAAAAGTATTTCAATATATAAAAAACAAAAAATTAAAAATGAGCATGATAAAAGTAATAAAAAGAAATGGTAAGAAAGAGCCGGTCATGTTAGACAAAATCTTAGACAGAATCACACAACAAACTTATGGACTAGACCAGAAATGGATTGTACCATTTGAAGTTGCACAAAAAGTAATTGAAGGTATTATGCCAGATATTCAAACTTCTGTTTTAGATTCTCTAGCTATGGAGACCGCGGCATCTCTTACAACAAAACACCCAGACTATTCAACATTAGCGGCAAGATTGGCAATTACGGCATTACACAAAGAAACTAAAAAAAGCTTTTCAGAAACTGTTTCTGATTTATACAAATACATAGATCCTAAAACTAGAAAACATTCACCGATTGTTTCTAAAGTTTTTCGTGATATTGTAAAAAAACACGCAGATGAATTAGACTCTGCAATTGTACACTCCAGAGATCATAACTTTGATTACTTTGGATTCAAAACATTAGAAAAATCATATCTATTGAAACTTGACGGTAAAGTTGCCGAAAGACCTCAATATATGTATATGAGAACAGCACTACAAGTCTGTGGTGAAGATATTCAAGGTGTTATCGATACTTATAACTTACTTTCAGAAGGTTATTACACACACGCAACACCAACATTATTCAACTCTGGAACAACAAGACCACAATTATCTTCTTGTTTCTTACTTGATACAGAATCAGATTCTATCGAAGGTATTTTCAATACACTAAAAGAATCTGCACAAATTTCTAAAAATGCAGGTGGTATTGGTATTTCTTTTACAAAAGTAAGAGCAAAAGGAACTTATATCGCAGGAACTAACGGTACTTCAAATGGTATCATTCCTTTCCTAAAAATCTTCAACGAAACTGCAAGAGCAGTAGATCAAGGTGGTGGGAAAAGAAAAGGTTCAATTGCAATTTATATGGAACCTTGGCATGCGGATATTATGGATTTCTTGGATTTAAGAAAGAATCAAGGTAAAGATGAAATCAGAGCAAGAGATTTATTCTTAGCTATGTGGACTAATGACTTATTTATGGAAAGAGTTGACTTAGATGAAGACTGGTCTTTAATGTGCCCTCACGAATGTCCTGGTTTAACTGAGACTTATGGTCAAGAATTTAAAGATTTATACATTGGTTATGAATCAGAAGGAAGATTTAAAAGAGTTATAAAAGCAAGAGAAGTTTGGAATAAAATCTTAGAATCTCAAATTGAAACTGGAACTCCTTATATTCTATATAAAGATTCTATCAATGAGAAATCTAACCAATCAAACATTGGTGTAGTTAGAAGTTCTAACTTGTGTGCAGAAATTGTGGAGGCCACTGGAATTACTAAAGTACAAAAAGAAATTCTTCAAAATAAAGAATTATTAGAAAGTTTAGGATTAGGTTCATTCTACGGTGAAGAATCAGTAAATGAAACTGCTGTTTGTAACTTAGCTTCTATTGCACTTCCTAAGTTTGTGAATAAAAACAAAACTTATAATCATAACAAATTGTATGATGTTGCTTATCAAGCTACTGTAAACTTGAATAAAGTTATTGATGTGAATTACTATCCATCAGAAGCAGCTAGATTCTCAAACTTATTACATAGACCAATTGGTTTAGGAGTTCAAGGATTAGCAGATGTATTCTTTGTATTAGGAATTACTTATGACTCTGATGAAGCAAAATCTTTAAACAAAGAGATTTTTGAAACTATTTACTATGCTTCAATTAAAGCTTCTTGTGATTTGGCTAAAGTAGAAGGTGCTTATCCAACATTTAAAGGATCTCCTATTTCAGAAGGAAGATTCCAATTTGACTTATGGGGTGCTAAACCAACAAAAAGATGGGATTGGGACAAATTAAGAGAAGATATTAAAAAACACGGTGTTAGAAACTCTTTAACTACTTGTATTATGCCAACTGCATCAACTGCATCTATCTTAGGAAACGAAGCAAGTTGTGAAGCACAAACTTCAAATATGTACACAAGAGGTGTTTTATCTGGTACTTTTATCATTGTAAATAAATATCTTGTAAAAGAATTAGTTAAATTAGGTATCTGGTCAGATAACATTAGAAGAAAGATTATTGCTGAGAATGGTTCAGTTCAAAACATCCCTGAAATACCTACTAATGTAAAAGAAATCTTCAAAACTGTTTATGAAATTAAACAAAGAGATGTAATTGATATGGCTGCAGAAAGAGGAGCATTTATTGATCAAACTCAATCAATGAACATCTTTATGGATTCTCCAAACTTCGCAAAATTGACAGCAATGCACTTTTACGGATGGGGAAGAAGAGCTCTTATGAAAGACGAACATGGTGTTGAAATTATCCCACAAGGAGAAAACACGGAGGTAATCTATGATAAATCAGGGAAACCAAGATTTTACAGAGAGAAGAAATCAGCTTTAAAAACTGGTATTTACTATCTAAGAAATAAAGCAGCAGGTGATGCAGTTAAATTCACAACTCAAGAAGAAGTGAAATCTGTTGAAGATCAAATGTCAGAAATAGCATGCTCCTTGGATTCACCAGATGATTGCATTGCATGTGGCTCGTAATCCTGATAATTGTTTAGTATGTGGTTCATAAAAATAAAATCCTCTTTTAAGAGGATTTTTACTATAAAAAATCCACCTTGGAAAAAAGCGAAATTTTCAAGGTTACTATATACATAAAATAAATTAAAAAAAAGATTAAACTTTTTCTAATTTAATAATACAATAATACAATCAGTAGCAAATCCAACAGATACATCGAAAATGGTATTCAAAAAAATCTGTAGATAAATTACTCTGGTTTTATTTTAAAAAAACGCAAACATAGCAAAGTTCTAAGATACTTCGTATATTATACAACTATCAGAAAGAACGTATAAAGAGACTGCTTTATGCTACCTACCCTAAGAACTCAGCTTCTTAGTATGGTGAAACAAGTCAGGAATTCATAAGTTTCCTTAAAAAGTATGAGTGAGATGTTACTTTAAATATCGGCAAAGTTTAAGTAGAATTCTTTGCGTCGCTTAGGCTAATATTCTTGTTTGCTAAATTATAATAAGACCAGATTTACAGAAATGTAATTCTGGTCTTTTTTTTTAAAAAAATATGGAAATAGAAATAAAAACAAAGTCTCTAAGTGAGATAGTAAAAAAATGTGAATCTCTAGGATGGGATTTAAACAAAGTAAAAATAGAAACAAAGATATTCGAGGATTTATCTAATCCAGATGACTACTTTGTAAAAATGTATTTAAAAAAGAAAAAATAAAATTATGTCAAAATTCAACACAATCGTAAAAGAACCAAAAACAAAAACTATAAACCTAGCAGGTGGTGAAGCTTATTCTCAAACAAACGAATTAGCTTTAGTATCTATGTTACTAACTTCATTTGTGAATGATCAATTCTATAAATCTGGTAATGACACATTAAAAGATTTAAGAAGCTTGATTAAGAAAGTAGATCCTGAGTTTGCTGCGAAAGCGGCTATCTATGCTCGAGATAAATTTGGTATGAGAAGCATTACTCACGCTTTAGCTGGTGAATTGACATCAGAATTAAAAGGTAGTGAATTAGGTAAAAACTTCTATGATAAAGTTGTAGTTCGTGTTGATGATATGACTGAGATTATGTCATACTACTTAATGCACAAAACAAGTAAAGACAATCCAAAGTTTCCAAACTCTTTGAAAAAAGGATTTGCAAAAGCTTTCGATAAGTTTGATTCTTACCAATTAGCAAAATACTCTGGTAAAAATAAAGATCTTAAATTGGTTGATGTAGTCAACATTGTACACCCTGTTCCAACTGATAGAAACAAAACTGCTTTAGAATTACTTGTTAAAGCAGACTTGAAAGTCACTGAGACTTGGGAAGCTAAACTTTCTCAAGCAGGTCAAGTGGCCGAAAATGAAGAAGATTTAAGTCAATTAAAAGCGGATGCTTGGACTGACTTAATCACTTCAAGAAAAATTGGTTATTTTGCACTTCTTAGAAATCTAAGAAACATCTTAAATCAAGCACCTAATGCAGTTCCTGCAGCATGTGAGTTGTTAGTAGATGAAAAGATGATTGGTAAGTCAAGAGTTTTACCTTTTAGATTTGCAACTGCTTACGAGGAAATCAGTAAAATGGGATCTTCAAAAGGAGTTAGAGAAGTATTGGTTGCAATAAACCAAGCGTTAGAAGTTTCAATGTGTAATGTTCCTAAGTTTGACGGTGATACATTAGTTGTTATGGACGTTTCTGGATCAATGAGTGGAAGACCTTCTGAGATTGCTTCATTATTTGGTGCGATTTTAGCAAAATCTAACAATGCAGATGTTTTAACATTCGCTAATAGAGCTGATTATAAGTCATACAATCCACTGGATTCTGTTATGACAATTAGAAATAGTTTTAGATACTCTGGAGGTGGAACAAACTTCAAATCGATCTTTACTACTGCTAATAAAAAGTACGACAGAGTAGTAATACTCTCAGATCTTCAAGGTTGGGTAGGTTACACAAGTCCAACTGCTGAGTTTAAACAATACAAGAAAACATATGATGCAAATCCTTATGTTTATTCTTGGGATCTCGCTGGTCTCGGAACAATGCAGTTTCCAGAAAACAATGTATTTGCTTTAGCCGGCTTCTCTGATAAAGTTTTCGACGTAATGAAGATGATGGAGATGGATAAGAAAGCTCTTTTCAATGAAATCAAAGCCATTCAACTTTAATTAAAAACCCACCAATTGGTGGGTTTTTTATTTATAACTTGTGTTCTTTATTATCATTTTAACGTGAGTTGAATGTGTTATTTTAACACCAAAGTCTTTACCAACGGTATCTTGAATAAATGGAACTATAAAGTCCTGTTCATATTGAATAGTATAATTTGATGGTATTTTCTTTTTAACAGTTTCTAATGAAACTGGTAGATAATTTTCATTTACTTCTCTATCCCAGTTATCTAAGTATCTATACTTTAATAAGAAATGACAAAATGTTCTATAGTTATCACTGATACTACCCCATTTCTCTTCAAAAGATTTCAAAAACATATTGTTAGCTCTTTTTCTAACCTTTTTAATATCTTGTATAAAGTTTTCTACTTCATTCTTATGAATTTCACAAGAAGGTATCATATCTCTGATAGTAATCCATTTAAAACTACCACCAAATACTTGTTTCTCCCAGAACTTTTTAATAACTGACGAGTGTGAGTATGAATAAACTTCGTGAATAACAGAACTTAAATTAAGTAAAGGAGATTCATATTTTTGTAATTCATTCACTACTTCATTCCAATCCGCAGTTAGTAATGCTTCTTGACCTAATTCATTTTTGGCTCTTTGTAACATTGATTCATCTAAGTCATAACCAATTACTTTAACATTAGGTTTTAATTGTTTTACTTTAGATAGAAAAGATCCACTAGCACAACCAAAATCTACAATAACATCAAAATCTAATTGACTAACGAAGAATAATTTATCTTGCATAGATTTCTCCATACCTTCAATATATCTATCTAAGTCAGAAATTTCAGTTTCTCCTACAAGTTCTTCTAAAAACAGTTGCCAATTAAATATTCTCATAAATTATATATTAAAATTATCTCCATATTTTTTCGAGATTTATCTTAGAAGTCATTTCAACGACTCGACCATCTTTAACTAACGAGTATCTTTGAATTGGTGCAAATGCGTTTATTATCTTTTTTACCTTTATAATTTCATCTGATTCCATATCAAAATTGAATATTTGTAATAGATTTTCAATCTCTTTATATCTTAGATGATTTTTATGACCTACAAAGTGTGTAAAGTCATAGAAGTAAGAGTTATAAACACCTGAATTTTCTTCTGCAGACTTTATAATTAAAAAGTTAGTCAAACAATTCTCAACCCCAATTGAAGGTAATGTATATTTATAACCACTAACAACAAAACATCTTTCTTCATAATCATAATACTTTATTAAATCTCCCAATTGAAAGTAATTAAAGTTTTTAGATCCAAATTCTATTTTCTCTTCTTTATCTTTATTCTTATCAAAGTAAATTAGATTGATTGGTCTTCCTTTTGTTAGACTAACAATTTCTAAGAATATGAATATAACATCAATACTTTTAATATCTTCATACTTATATCCGTCAGAGATTATAATATTTTTTTGAACTATTTTTTTAATATAGTATATTACAACACCAACATCATCTCTAACATAGTTTTTTTCATAGTCAATAATATCTTTTTTACTTGCTGGAGTAACAGTTATTTTAAGGTCATTCTTATAAAATAAACCTTGTGATGGAAGTAGTTTAATATCTATCTTTCGTTTTCTTATAAATAGTTTTCTAAAAAATTCATTTATCATAGTTTATATATTATTTTTCAGGGGCTCATGACAGTGTAATATATACTTTTATGATTATAAATGGTGATGGTTATGAAGAATTATTAAAAATAGAAAGTAATTCTATTGATTTGGTTTTAATAGATCCACCTTATATTATTTCTAGAAAATCTGGATTTAAAGGTATTACCGAAAATACACCAAAAGAACTAGTCTCAAAATACAATATATCAATTGATTTTGGTGACTGGGATAAAACTGAATTAAATTGGCAGGAACTTTTTAAACAGTACTATCGTATTCTAAAGAAAGGTGGAACTTTAATTATTTTCTATGATATTTGGAAAGCGAATGAATTAAAAGAGAATGCAGAGTTAGTTAAATTTAAACAGCCACGAGTAGGTAGTTGGGTTAAAAATAATCCTGTTCCAATAAACTCAAAGTTAAATTATTTATCAAATGCAACAGAATACTTCTTTACATTTATAAAAGATAAGAAACCAACCTTTAATTCAGAGTATGATAATGCTATTTATAAGTATCCTATTTGTCATGGAAAAGAAAGATATGAACATCCTACACAAAAACCATTAGAACTAATGAAGGATTTAATAAGAAAACACTCAAACCCTGGTGATGTTGTATTGGATTCATTTGCAGGAACTGGTACAACTGGACATGCTGCATTATTATTAGATAGAAAGTATATTTTAATTGAAAAAGAAGAAAAATATTTTGAAATTATAAAAAAGCGTTTACAGGAAGTAAACAAAACAGATATATAGTTATATAAAAAATAAAAGTTTAAAAATGAGTATGATAATTAAAAATCAACAACTTACTAATGACACAATTGGTGCATTGAATACTTTAATTGAGTTGGATATAAATGCTACAATCGCATTTAGATTGACAAGAATTATTAAAGAATTATCTTCAATTGTTGAAGATAAGTTAAAAATGGAGAAAAAGATCTTAGACAAATGGGTTGAAAAAGATGAACAAGGAAATCCAGTAGTTCCAACCGGAAAAGATGGTAATCCAATCGAAGGAACAGTAAACATTACAAACGTTGATGAATTTACAAAAGAAATGACTCAACTAATGGAGATTGAAACTGAAATTCCATTTGAAAAAATTGATTTTGAAGATTTAGGTTTAACAACCGCAAAAGTTAAAGACTTAATTAAATTAGAGTTCTTATTTAATTAAAACAAAGTCCAACGAAAGTTGGACTTTTTTTATAAAGTAGTTCTGATTTTTTTATATATACATAAAAAGAATTTAATTAGATGCCAGCTACTTTTAGCATAAACTCCGGTCAATTGACTGAAACAACTAGAAAACCTAATATTTTCAGTGTTTTAAATGATATTCAAGATAATACACAAAAGTTAATATCTCCAAGAGACGTTAGAGATGCTTTTTTATCTACTTGGGCAAATTCACCATTTAAAATTACAACACCTAATTCATTAGCAAATTTTGAATATATTGGTATTGATTCTACTAATCCTGGTAATAGAGATATTAAGGAAAAGATATTATTGGGTAAAAGAAGTTACGGTAACTTAGATGTTATGAGTGACTACTTATTAGGTAGTGATACAGATATTTTCCTATTTAACACAAAACCGGATTCTTTACCACAAAATTCAACTAAAATTGGAATATTATCAGGTACTAATTCTACTTTATATCGTTATGCACCTTATATAGAATCTGTTGTAAATAGTAGTGAAACCGCAGTAGATTTAAACATAATAAATCCAGGTACTAATAGTGCAATAAATATACTTTCCACAACCGGAAGAGTTGCTATAAATCAAGTACTTTTTCCAACTGTTGCAGAAACTTTTGGATCAGCATCTGATGGTAGAATATTAAGATACCGTGGAAGTTATCCATCAGGATATCTTAAATGGGAAGATCCAACTATAACACTTAATACAATTGGTACACTAGGATATGCAACAAACATATATGGTAGTACAGTAAGTGTAAACGGTTATCCAATTGAATTTATAGAAGATGATTTTGTACCTAATACAATTGGTGGAGTTAAAATTGGATCATCATTTTCTGCATCATCATTTTTTAATGGAACTACTTATCAAAACTGGCCGGTTACTGAAGTTTTAAAAGAACTTTTATATCCTTATGTACCACCTGTTTTAGAGTTAAGTGTAGTAAATAATGTTACTGGTACAATATATGCAGAGGTTGGAACAACTGCTGTTGTAATTTTAGTTCCTAAGATTACAACATATCAAAGAAATTATAATGAAAGGATATGTAACTATCAGATTATACCTAATACAAGTTATACCAATTCATCATTCTCTGGTACACCAAGTTCATTTGTAACACATACAATAGTTACATCAACATATAGTGCAGTTACTGCAGATAAAACTTGGACTTTAAATGTTTCTGATTCTGGTAATATAAACTCATTTTCATATAGTAAAACTGCAACAATAAAATATGTTTATCCTATTTATTATGGATTTACATCATCAGTTATAAATAGTACTAATTTTAATAGTATAGTAGCAACTCTTAATAAAGTTATTTTACCTTATCCAGGGTCAGGTGGGTCTTTCTCTTTTCCATACAATGGTTCTGGATATATATACTTTATTCATGTAAAAGACTCTGTTTGGGAGAATTCGGGTTCACCTATGCAATCTGGACTACAACAAATTCAAGACCCAAATGGATTTATTATACATGAAAGAAGTGAACCTATTTACTCTTCTTTTACAAGTTATATAGCAAATGCTACAGTTGATTCAACACATCCTACCACTGGTTATCCTAGAACATTTAGAGTTTGGAGAAGTAATTGGTTATGTGCTTATCCAGGACCTTATTCAACAACACCTATTAGTTTTGCAAATGGAAACGGTAATTTTAAATTTATATTTTAATAAGAAATGGGAACATTCAGCTTAAATATAGGACTAATAACTGAAGTGAATAGTAGCCCACTTCATATTCAAGATAATTTTGATAATATATTATTATTGTTACAAGACAATGATACTAAACTTATTGATCCTAAAGATCTACGTGATGCTGTCTTATCTATTCATTCAAGTATTCCATTTAAACAAACATCTACATATTCAATTTTTTTAAAAAGTAATAACAATAGTTATATTGGATTAGATGCGGTTGATCCAAGTGATAGAGATATTAAAAGAAAGATACTCATTGGAAAAAGATCAAACTCTGGAACACACTCATATAGTGGAACTTATGATATTATGAATTCCGATTTGTTATCAAATGACATAGATATATTCTTTTATAATACTAAGTTAGATACATTAGATAATAATATAATTACTAGACTTTCTATACTATCTGGTAAAAATAAAAATTTATACACAATAGCACCATTTATACAAAGTGAATTGGTATCCGGTACATCTGAATCTTTATCATTAGATTTTGTAACAAAAGTAGGTCAAGTAAATGTCACAAACGGATATAGTTACGACTCAGGCACACTTTCTATAAATACTTTACCTTGGCCGAGTATTTCAAATAGCACTACTAATGCAAGTGATAGTACAACATTATTTTGGAGAGGTACAGCATCAAATGGATATCTAAGTTGGGAACAGCTAACACTTCCATCAATGAGCACAATAGGAACATCTAGTCAAAGTTTGGCAATTTTAGGTACACCGGTAAATGTAAATGGATACTCATTAGAGTTAAGTGATACTAGATATATGCCAATATCATTAGGTGGTATACCAATGGGAACTAGTTTTAATAATGTTCCAATTGTAGACGTTTTAAGAAGAATTCTTTATCCATATTTAGGACCATTATGTTCTATTACAATAAATTCAAAATATTCAGAAGTTGGTGCAGACGTAGTTCCTATCTTAACATATACTATAAGTAAAAGAACTAATATTACATTACCTATTAATTTAATAAATATGGATCCTGGTCAATTAGCACCTATTACTACTCCGGGTCATAGTATTCTAACTGGTAATGCAGTGGGTATTGTACCTAATATCTTAGATTCAACTGGAGTAACTTATTCTGTCGTTGTTAGTGATGGCACTAGAACGGAAACCGCATCTACTTTTATCAAAGGAATTTATCCATATTTTTATGGTATAGTATCAAATACGGTATCACAATCTTTATTGTTACAGAACTTAAATAAGAAAGTTGAATACTTAGGTGAGCAAATAGTTAGTGTTAGTGATAGTAGTAATAGTCTAGACTTTTATTTTATGTATGATAGTGATTATCCGAATTTAGCACAAGTTATAGATGATGTTGGAAATGATGTTACTAGTTATTTTACTGGACCGTTAATACAAACAAAAGTATCACCACAAGGATTATGGAATACAAAAGATTATAAGATTTATAAATGGAGTATGACGACTCCTATATCAAACCCAGTAAATTATAAATTTATACATTTACCACTGTAAATGAGAATTAAAAAAATATATATAGAGTATGGCAATTAAAATAACCGATAACTTTCAAGTAAATATTAAAAATCCAATAGACAATAGATTTGTCGTTGGTTCTCAATCTATACCGGGTGGTCCTGGTAGTATATACCCTACACCTTTCTATGCGTATAGAGATGATATAAGTTCTAGTATAGGATTTGTATATCCAGGTCTTAGAATATGGGATTTTAATGAAAATCTACCTTATGTTTGGACTGGTACAACTTGGTCCAATGAAAATCTTACTGGTGCATCGGTAGAAGGTTCTGGAAATCCTGCAGGTACAGGTTTTCAAAACTATGTAACAAAGTTTAAAAATAATGCAACCGTTTTAACAAAAAGTTTATTATTTGATGATTATATTCATGTTTCTTTAGGAACTGTTATTGGTGGTGTAAATCCAAATGGTTCCGCAGGTAGTGCAGCAAGTTTACCAGAAGGATTACACGTACAAGGTCGTATAAGAACAAATAAAGGATTTGTTGGTATTGGTGAATATCTTACTAATTTAGATGCAGGTAAGATAGATGGAGGTCCATTAGGATCAGGTAGATTACAACTACAATGGATTAATACGGCTGGACTTGTTAGTGCTGCTGGAACAAACCCATATAATCCATATTTACTTACTACTGATGGTAGTAACTTATCAACTTCTTGGCAAAGTTTATTATCTATTGTTCCTCATTGGCAACCTAATACTTTAGGACTCAATAATTCAGGAGCGGTTTCATTATACAGTGGTGAAAATGCAAACGGAAACTTTTATGAATTCTTCAGCTTAGTATCAAGTGGTTTACAAATAGATGCTGCAGTAAATGGTAGTGTTAGGGTAGAAACAAAACCTGCCGTTAGTGTTGGTGCAGGTGCAGGTGACTTATATGCTGGTTTAAATGCAGGTAAACAACATCAAATAAGAACTATTACATCAGGTAGTTTAGATGTAACAACTGTTGGTAATGAGGTAAAAGTTGAGTTACACGTAGATATAAATGACAAAGCTTTTTATGTAAATAGTGGTTATAATGGACCTGAGATGGGTACATTAGCAAAACCGTTCAAAGATATAGAATCTGCATTATATGCATTTGTTGGAAAAGGTACTCGTTGGAATCCAGAATGGAGGGGTAGAGGTAAAATTATACTATTAGGTTATGTAGCACCGACATTTGACATGGTAAGCTTTTGGAATTATAAAGATAGTACCAATGTTTATATAAATAGAATTAGTACTACCGGAAATCCAATAACATCACCATCCACTCCTACTTTGAATACTCAAATAAATACAACTGGTTGGTTAAGTGTAAATAATATTATTATTGATGGACAAGGGTTTGGATTGGAATATCAAGGTTCTACACCTTATTGGATATCAACAGAAAAGTTCGTAAATAGTTATCAAAGTAATCCATCAGAAAGTATAAATAATACATTTTCCGTAGCTCAATATGGTGGTGTTTTAAATCAACCATTAAAAGATTTATCAACTAATCGATTGACTATTGGAATAGGTATGGATTTCATAAATGTTAGACTTATTAGTAGAGTACACGAAGCAATATATCACTTAAATTATGGTTACGATGTATATGTTCCGCAACCAGGAACATTTATGTCACTTAAAGGTTGTGATATAATTGATAATGGTTGGGTTAGAGATAGAGATACAAATTTTACCGGAGTAAGCCTTACTCCCACACAGGTAGATGCTGGACTTGGTAAATATATAAAACTAACTAATAGATACAATGGAGTAGAAACTCACTTTGGTAATGAAATTTGGGTAGAAAATCGAATAGATCCGACGACTGGTCTACCAACTGGTAACTCTATCCCTACAGACCAATACTTAATTAGATTAGAAGGTAGAAACTGGAATAACGAAGGATATTTTGAAATGAGTGATTGTAACCTGACTGGTTCTAGTTCAACAATTATATATATTAAAAATACATCTGTTGGTTTTACAAATATTAAAATGAATAGACAAAGTGATTACAATGTATATGGTGAAGATGGACCTTGTACTGATACTAAATTAAATTATCACAATCACGTAGTAAATATCTCTTACCACAATGGTACTGGAGAATCTACTGATCCTACATACTCTCCTTATTCAATATCACCTTTTCTAGTGAATAATGGCTTACGTGCAAAAGCATGGGTAAATAAGTTTCTTCCTAAGAAAAATCTATATTACGTCATAACAGAAGGTGATCAATTAACTCATAATGGTGGTATATCCAACAATGTTTGGTGTAGGATTGTAAATCTCAATATTGAGAATTCACTTCCCACCACACCTTATAGAAATAATCAAGTCGGACATACATTTCAAAATTCTGGTTTAGATCCTCAAAATTGGGTTTCGGATGCAGATCCTGCTTTTGTCACACCTGCAAATTCTCAACAAATAAACTATAATAGACGAGGATATTTTAGAACACAACTAGGTGGTTCAGATGCATTATTTAAAATTGATGGTAATTCTACTTTTACGGTTGATGGTGGTTATGTATATGGTGAAGAAGTAAATAATATTATACATAAATCATTATATGCAGGTATTTCTTTTGTTGATTGTAATTTTGATAATTTGACTTGTGTAGATATACCTGGACAAGAGTGGACTACTTCACAAAGCTTACAAAAAAGAGGTGCATTCAAACTATTATCTACTTCATTAGGTAGTGGTGGTATATATAAGGGTGTAGGTTTATTAAGCTCTAAAATAAACTTTGTTCTTTTTAAAAGTGGTGCTCCATATACAACAGATTTCTTTACAGGGTTTCAAAATGGAACAGGGTGGAATACTGATTTTATATTTCCACAAAGTTCAGAATCTACAGTAAACAAAGTGAGTTTCTCTACAACAATACCCTTGGTTGGAACACCGGCAATCAATGATACTACTAATAATAATGCATTAAATCAAAATGTTGGTTATAATGCATATAAACTTATTCCTGGTAATAAATATTATAATACTACCGGTAATTTAACGGTGGTCAAAGTTCCTCCATCTCCTGGTGCAACTATAACATATCCAGTTGAGTTTGACGGAATTAGTTGGTAATTCTAATAAAAAAAGAGACTTTAAAGTCTCTTTTTTATTCTTCTATTTTTTCAAACCACCAATTGAAATAAACATAATTATCTCCAACTAAGTTATATATATCTGAATTGTGTTTGATAACTATTTTATCATTATGTGATCTAATTAATTCTATTTCAATTCCTTTTTCCATTCTTAATTGTTTTCCAGTTTCAACTGAATAACAAAGAACTTCATCATTTAAAAGTCTATACATTCCAGGTTCTGGTTTTAACCAAGTTTTTAATGTTTTAACAATCAATCCTTTGATTTTAATAATCCATTCTTTAGGTTGATATAAATCCGCATCTTTAAAAACTTCTGATGTAAAGTCAGGGGAACCCGACATCATATCTTCTAAAACTCCCCAATATTCTTCTTCACCAATTGTAAATGCTATATAAATATCATATTTTAATGAAGTTGATTTAACTATTCTTAAAACTTTTAATCTTTTAATATCTTGTTCTTCTAAAGCTAATTTACTTCTAAGTGCTTTATAAGCATTAGTTCCTTTTAAATTATACATAATGTCATTGATACGTGACATTGCTTGTCTAATCATATCTTGATTTTTATCAAAAGCATTGATAGACAATGAAGGATCATCAACGTGTGCAGATGCTTGAACAGAATCTGAATTCATACGTTGTAAATTGAACTCTGATGTTTCAAATAATCTTTCAAATTCAGTAAATTCTAAAATTAGTTTATTTTGTCTTTTCATATTAAATATATATATTAAAATTATAATCCGATAAAATGAAAATAAAAAGATTTTTTGAAAGTGATCAAGTAGATATTTCCACAGAAAGAATAACAGAAGTTATGGATGAACTAAAAGACTTTATAGCTAATATAGAAGATAGATCTAAAAAGATAGATGCCTTAGGTACTGAATTAAGTAACTACAGAAATAGTTCTACTAAAAGTAATGATCAAATAGATGACTCAATTGCAGCTTTACAAATTATTAAGAAAGACTTAGATGATTGTGTTGATAAATTAGATACTGTTGTAAATAATTTAGACTCATATAATGTAGATGGTAGAAAGTACCTTTATACAGAAAACAAATAACTATTAAGTAATATAATAGTATGTCATTTGCAGCGGGTTGGCCAGGAACCAATAATAGAAGAGATCATCAGTATGATACTACTGGTTGGAGAATGTGGTTACAATTGAGACCTACGAATAGAAAGAATAAAATTAAAAGATTATTTAATGTTAGTAGGTAGAAAAGGAAAAGAAGTAGAACCAGGTTACATTTATGTTCCCTATATGATGGCACAAAGTATAACTACTATAAATAATAAGAACTATTTTAGAAAAAGTAAAATTAGAAGATTACTTGGAATGCCATCGACAGATAGTATGATAAAAAGTAGATACGCAACTAAAAAAGTAAATAATAATTTTTACACAACAATAGATATAAAGAAACCACTCAAATGAGTGGTTTCTTTTTATACTTTAAATATTCCTGGTTCTTTTGATGAATCTAAGAAACGTCCGACTTTAACAACTATTGGATAGTTATCCAAGTGGTGTGTTGTATCCTCATCAACATTAGTAATCTCACCTATTCCCCAAACTAATCTAATACAATCTTTATCACCAGTAAGTCTTTCAAATATATCACAAAATTTTTGATAAACCTCATTTACAACTTCTTCAATTATTTCTGGTGTAGTTACACAACCAGGTTGTATAGATTTATCTAATGGAATAATAATACCACTTTTAAAATTTATCTCATCCGCAACAACATTTATCTCATCTAATAAGTCATCAGGTATATTATTGTCTAAGTGAAGATAGTTAAGCCACTCTAGTTTATGTCCTCTTGGGAATACAGTCTTTAAATAAAATATACCATATTCCTTTTCTGAAAAATTTTCTAAAAATAGCTTTAAATATTTCAATTCTTATTTAGTAAATTTTAATTTATATAATGTTCTGTAGATTAAAGCAACAACTTCATCAACAATATTTTGTAAATGTGTATCTTCTGCTGATATAGCTTTTCTACCATGTTTTACAAACTCAGCCAAACCTTCAAAATATTCTAATTTTTCTTTAGTTCTTGTAGAATTAGTATCGATTACATCATAACCATCAACAATACCATATTGTCCTTGATAAGTTTCAATCAAGTCATCAATCAATTCTAAAACTTCGTCATAGTACTCACCTAATGCAGTATGTGCCGCGTGTGAACCCATCTCACCATTTACTTGTAGGTGATAGATATGAGCCATCTCTCTTGATTCAAATAGTTTAGAGAAAAGTGAAACTGGTGTTCCTGCATTTTCACCTTCTTGTGGTTGTGGTTCTGGTTGTTCAGTTTTAACAACTTCTGTTCCCTGTGGTTGATCTATTTGTGGTAGATTAGCAGCAGTAACTTCATCTGCTTCGTAGATTTTTCTTATAGTAGAAAACTTTTTCATAATAAATTATTATTTTTTGTTTATATATTATTTTTTGATATATAACTTTTAATATATATATTAAAATTTAGAACACATTAAATATGAAATTCATTAAAAAATATCAAATGTTTACTGAAGAGGTTGTAATAGATACACCTACTGCTCCAGTTAAAACAGTTTCGACAGAAAAAGAGGATATATTAGAAGCATCAGAAGTTGATGTTATTGATAGATTTGCGAGACTTTACAACGATTTACCAAAAGACGAGAAACAACAAATAAATAATTACTTTAAATAATATGAGAAAATTTTCAGACTTTATAAAAGAAGAAATCGATTTAAGAGGAAATAGAGGTATTCCAGGTGATTTCATGAGAAATTCAGAAGAAGAAGCTGGAAGAAACTTAGGTGTGAGAATTGATGATGAAAGTCAAATGAGAAACATTTGGCCACAATTTCAACAATTGATGAATCAATCTATGCAAATAATGATGCAAGGACCAGATGGTAGACAATTAGGTAGAGAACAGATGCAAGCAAGACTTGATGCACTTCAAAACTTAGCAAAAGATGTTATTATGGATGAGTATGGTGAAATACTTGAATCATCTGTAAAACCAGTTGAACTTGATATAAGATTAGTAAATCCTAATGAAGTTATAAGACAAATCTCTGATTTAAGAGATGTTCCACAAAATGCTAGACCACCACGTGCAGATGATACTCACGAAGAAGAAGAGGAAGAAGATCAACAAGAACAAGATCAACAAAATGATGATTGTGCAGATGGTTCTTGTTCTAGTGTCGAAGGAGCTGATGAATCTACAGAAGAACCAGAAGATATAACTGGTAATGTTTTAACTGCATCATTAAAGAAGAAGATTCTTAATATGTTGACTCAAGGTGAAGGTAAAGCAACTAAAGATATTATTAAGTTTTCACCACTTGTTGAAAATGGTTTACAACAAATATTCGGTGCAAATGGTGGAAGAATTTTAAGAATTTGGTCAGAAATGTCTGATACCGCGGATAAAATGGATTGGGTTATTCCAATTGCAAATAAAGCATCAATGATGAGTAATAATCCAGGTGGTATGGCTGGTGCAACAGATGTTACTTGGGAAAGTTTAAATAATAGTATTTTCTCAATTGAACTATTAAAAGAAAATCAAAATTTTAATAAAATTACTATTAAAGCAGTAGGTGTTGACTTTCCAATGTTGATCCACGAAACAGTTAAAGGTATTTACTTATTGATTCAATCAGCTGCCATTAAAAAAGATAAAGAATTCGCTAAGAAAGTAAAAGCAGCAACTTCATCATTTATGGATGAAGCACAAGATTTTAGATATGGTGTAACTGCACAATCAATGTTTAATGATTTTATAAATGCTTGTAAAGATTCTCAAAAATATAAACAAATGAGAACTAGAATATTTAGACTCTTAGCAAATGACAAAGATAAACTAACTGCAAAAGCAATAGAAATTTCTAAGACTGATAAAGACTTAGGAGCTATCATTAAGAAAGATGCAGATCTTGCTTTATCTGATAATAAATTCTTAGAAGTATTCAATAGTTTATTCTCAGTTTTTGATAAAAAAATGGAAGCGGGTAAATTAGTATTCTTTATAAATGCGGAAAGATTTAATCAATCAGAAGCAAAATTAGTAGTAGAGAAACTTATAGCACATGTTGTTGAAACAGAAGAAGATTACGAACGTTCTCTAAGAGAATGGGAGATGGAACAACAGTTTGGACCTAAAACTAATTATGATGAACCAGAAGTGCCTGAAATGGCTGGGGAAGAAGGTACACAAGAAACTCCAGTTGAAGATGACGGAACATATTCTGATGAAGACTTATCAAAGATGAGACAAAAAGATATTCAAGAACTTGTAGATGCTGCTTTAGATAAAGGTGAATATAAAGAAGTTGAAAGACTTACTAAGTTTCTTAAAGAAGGAGCTGAAATCTATTTAAAAGAAATAGAAAGAATAAACGAAAATCAACACATAAGAAGATAAAAATAAATATAATTGATGAAACTTTTTAAATATAACCAGTTTTTAAATACAGATACTTTAAATGAGAACTTAGATAAAGCTAAGAAATATTTAAAGGAGAGATATACTTTACTAACTGCGGCCAAAGAACTTGATTTACTTCAAGGTGAATTAGCCGCACAGATTGATCATAAAGAAATTAGATCGGTTAGATTGATTGACTTTCAACCAGAAGCAAGAGAACAAATTAAAATGAAGTTGAGAGACATTTCAGTTACTCCAGAACTTCTTAAAACACTTGATAAAACACCTGAGTTTACTGCAGTAAGAACATTAAAAACAAAAGTTAAAGGACCAAAAGGTGAAAAAGAGTTTCAATTAGATAGAGATAATATTGGTTGGTTATCTAACTTTACGTACTTCTACTATTTTGAAAATGTTCCATTAGAAGATTTATCAGTAGTTTATAGAAGATTATTACAAAATAAAGACATTTTACAAAATCTTACAATCGAAAAAGATAAAGGAGTTTTTACAAAAATACAATTCGATGCTAATTTTATAAATGAAAACACATTTAATAACATTGAGTTACTAACTGATGGATTGGATAGATTAGAAGAGTCAAGAAAAATTAAAAAAATGTATGATACTTTAACTCCAGAGTTAAAAAAATCATATGATGAAGCATCCGATCTAAATAAGAGTAGATTCTTATCTGTTGCAGTTGGTTTTGAACAATTAGGATTAAAAGATGATGGTACAGTTGATGAAGCAAAGAAAAAACATGTTTGGGATGATTTCTTTGGTAGAATGTCACCAGATACAAGACCTTTAAAACCAGACGGTACTCCAAATCCAACCTTTGGTAAGATAGTTTATCAATCAACACTAAGAAGATATGAAAATATACATGCTTTCATTATTGCAGCAAATGGTCACTTAGCATCTTATGAGATGGATGGATTTACTAAGTTTAATGAATTGATTACTACTTGTAATTCAAGATTAGGAGCCGCAGGTGTTGAAAAAGTTTTCAATGAAAATGGTATTCTTATTTTAGAAGTAAATTCATTTGCAGCAAATCAAATAGTAAATTCACACACTTCACACTGTATTAAAGATAGTAAATATCAATGGGATTCATATGTAGAAAATCATGATAATAAACAATATTATATTTATAACTTCCACGTACCATTAAGAGATGATTATTCAACAATTGGTATTACAATTGAACCAGGTAAAAAAGTTAGAGCAGCACACAATAGACCAGATCACTCTGTTGGTACAGAACAATTTAAAGGTATACTAAAAAAGTGGGAAAAAGAATATGATATTGATAAAGATTTATGGGGATTCTTTTTACCAATGGATGGTGAAGAAATTAGAAAAAGACAAAAAGCTAAAGAAGCTAATAGAGAAATTGTTAAACCAGGTTTAAGTCAAGCTAAAATTATTGAATATGTTACTGAATATGGTGCGGACATCAATAAAGATAATGCAAAATGTTTATTCAATGCAGTATCAGAAGATAACTATGAAAAAGTAGAATTGATTTTAAAATTAGGTGGATTACCTAACTTAGCAAAAGGAAAAGATGCTCCTATTTCAAAAGCAACCAATCTTAATATGATTAAACTTTTAGTTGATTATGGTTCAGAGATGACTAGTGATGTATTTAAAAGTGTTGTTCCTGATACAGAAGCATTAGATTATTGTTTAACAGCAGGTTTAGATCCATTGTTTAGTCATAATATGCCACTTAGAAAATGTTTCCAAGGTAACTACGAGCAAATGCCTGGTTATCCAGCTGCTAAGAAAAAAGGAGAACCATATTGGGAATCATTCTTAATGATGATGAAATACCTTGAAAGAAAAGATGTTGTTCAAACACTTTTAAATAAGGGAGGTATGATTACTAAATGGGCAACTGACTATGGTAGAACAGAATGTTTAGAGTATTTTGAAAAAACAGGAGTTTATAAAAAATACAATGAAAAAGAATGGAAGGATTTGTTTGAATGGGTAGAGATTGCAAGAATGAGTAGTGATCAAACTAAAGCAGAAACTTTGAAATTTTTAAAAGAGTTGAAAGAAAGAAATTCATAAAAAGTAAAAACCAATCATTAAGATTGGTTTTCTTTTTTTAAAATAAAACATATCCGTTTTAGTAATTTAATATATAAAGTATGGAAAAAGAATGTACTAAATGTAAAGAGGTAAAAGATATAAGTAACTTTTATAAAAACTCTAAAAAAGATGGATACCGAGCCATTTGTAAAAAATGTCACAATGAAAAGGCAAAGTCATATTATGTTGAGAATAAGGATACACTAACACAATACAAAAAGAATTGGAGAGAAGAGAATATCGATTTAATTTTACAAAAAGATAAAATAAGAAGAGATAATTTTACACAGTATGATAAATTAAATTTTTCTGAATATGGTAAAAATTGGAGAGAAGAAAATAAAGAAACGCAAAAATTAAAAAAACAAGAATATTATCAAGATAATAGAGAAGATTTTTTATTAAAATCTAAAAAGTATAGAGAAGAAAATAAAGATAAGATTAAAGACTATAAATTTAATTATAAATCCACTAGAAACACTAGACGTAAAGAAAGACTAAAAACCGATATTTTATATTCGTTGGAAAAAAGTATAAGAAACAATATATATGATTGTTTTAAAAGAAATGGATATAAAAAATCATCAAGAACATATGAGATACTAGGATGCACATTTGAGGAATTTAAGATACATTTAGAAAAAATGTTTGAAGATTGGATGACTTGGGAAAATAAAGGATTATATAATGGTGAATTAAGATATGGATGGGATATAGACCATAAAATACCTATAAGTTCCGCATCTAATGAAGATGATATAGTGAAGTTAAATCATTATACAAATTTACAACCTCTTTGTAGTTATACTAACCGATATATTAAACGAGACCACTTAGATATTTGAATATGATAAAACTATCATTTACATCTTCATAAGGTTTTGGTATAGTTTTCACAGAGAGTATATCTTCTTTAGAAATTTTACAATGTTTTGTCCAATAGTCATTCCAATTAGTATTTTCTACGATTGACAAAAAAATATCGATTTTTGTGAAAGAGCCTCCCGATATGCCGATATTATTTTTATATACCCACTTTTCTTTTTTTATACCAATATTTATAGGTGCATAAGTCAATTTACAAGATTCTAACTTCAATGTAGATGGTGAAAGAACAAAAATGTCTTCTGATATTTTATCAAATAACTTCTTTCTTAAAATAGTTGAAAAAGTAACTAAATCAATAATAGCCCCTGCTGCTGATGAGAATGAATAACCTTCGATTCCAATCTTAGTTGGTTTTTTAGGATCTATATTTTCTAATATGTCAGTAATAATTGTATCACTAATTTTATCATAATCTTTTAACTTTACTAACTCACCTTCTGAATAATCTTTATATTCACGGTATTCAATAAACTTGTAAGTGATAAACTCTTCTGCAAAACCAAACCATTTTGTGAGTCCTTTTTTACCAAAAGCCTTGGATTCTCTACAATAATTGTAAATTTTAAATGTATCTCCGGATGAAACAACCAGTGCGGTTGAAATAAGAGATGGATCAATTGCTATAATGTTATATTTCATAAACTATATAGTAATGCTACATGTTTTCCTTTTTATTTTGTTATTTAAAATAATTGTTGTATATTTGTAGAAATAATAAAACTATGACAGGTAAGAAACTAAATCATTCTGATGCACTTAAATTTATTTTTGCTGGTAAATCAACATTTACTGTTGTAAATACCAATACTGATAATCGATTTACATTCTCTTTAAAACTATCAAAAACTAGTAACCTATTTTTTGTTAAGGTTTTATCTGGCCCAGATACTTATACTTATATTGGAACTTGTGCAAATGGATACTTTAAACATTCAAAAAAATCTGTAATTTCAACAGATGCACAATCTGTAAAAGTTTTTAATTACATTCTTAATAGACTAAGAATGAATACTCTTCAAGATTTTGTTGAGATATGGCACGAGGGTAAATGTGGGAAGTGTGGACGACCTTTAACAGTACCATCTAGTATAGAGAATGGATTAGGACCAAGTTGTCTTAAAAAGCTCTCTAAACAAGAAAAACGTGATAAATTTTTAGAACTAATCCTAGCATAATGACAATATCATTCTTTTTTAGTATTCTATCATTTTTAATAATGATAGTTATATCAGTTTTAACATGGAGATTACATAAGAAAAAAACACTAATAACATTTGATGTACAACAAGGTATCAAATGTTATTCGTGTAAACAAGATATTGTACCAGATAAAGATGATTTAGAAAAATATACTCAACTTAGTAGCATCTATACAAGAATTTCTCAAAATGAGAAGTCACAAGATTTTAAAATGTGCACATCTTGTATAAGAGACGAAAAGTTACAAGACTTGACTAGTAAATTTTTTATAAAAAAACATCATATCAATAATCTTAAAAAAACACTTTACTCTAAAAAATACGAAAGAACATTTTTTTTACTTCTTTTTTTACTTATTCTTGGACACGTTGTCGATTTTCTAATAAGAAACTATTTTAATTTAAGAACACCATTCGGTTCCTTATTTACGATACTTTATTGGATACTTTTTTATAAGAAAAGTACTTTGAGTTATGGAGAAAAGAAAAAACCCTCAAATTAGATTTGAGGGTTTTTCAGGGTCAACCGGTTAGTTGAACTTCCACCACCTTATTTTGAGAAATAAGGAAAAATAAACTATAAACTACTACTACTTATTATTGAGCTTTAGCTTCATTAACCGATTGTGTTCTGTAAGGAGTTACTAATTTTTTAATTTCTCCTAATGCTTTACGAGCATCTGCATCAGATTTTTTAGTTGTTTTAGCATGGTTAGCTTCAAAAGTAGCCCATAAAGTTGCTAATTGTTCGAAAATTTCTTGTTTTGACATAATTTTATTATTTTTTTTTGTTTTAACCACTTAGTATTAAAGCGGTTTAATTTTTATCCGAAAATATCATCAGCATCTGCCGAATCTGTAAATCCGTTTTCATCTGTTGTATCATCTTCATCACCGATGATACTATTGAATTCTTTCTCAACGTCTTCTATTTCATCCAAAGACTTAAATCTAAAGTAATCATTTACAATTGGTTCCATTTTTTCTAATACTTCTTGAGTGAATACCTCTTGAGTGAATAATTGTTTAGTATGAACTGATTTATTTAAGTGATCAATATACCATCTAATTCCACCTGGAATAAACTTCATTTCACCAGTTGATTTATCAACTTCCATTTTACCCTTTGCAATACCAATTTTATCAAAATACTCTGGACGACAGAAAGCATCTAAACCAGTGTAAGGATTCATACCGTGTGCAAATGAAATGTCAAATCTAATTTTCTTAGGTTTTGCCAATCTAGACTTCTGTGTTTTAAATAAAACTGAAATACCACTTGAACCCAAATCCATATCATCTTCTTCACCTGTTTTAAGTTGTGATTTTGACATCATACCAATAACTGATGCAGAATATAATAAACCATTACCACCTTTCATTACAGATTTAGGAAATAAATCCATAGTTAAATATGTGTGATTAGCAACTAAAAGTGGAATATCTAAATATCCAAGATCTGTATTTATACTTCTAAATAAAGATCCTAATGCTTTAGCTTTAGTCATATCTTGTTTAATATCTCCTTTTAGTAAGTCATTCTTTTCTTTATTTGAAGCCATTTGACCTAATGAGTCAATAACTATCAGTAATTTAGGTAATTCATAACCAGCCATTTTTTGTTCTTTCAAATCATCAATTAGCTGTGTCAATAACATATTTACATCTTCAACTTTATTTGAACGAACTAATCTAAATTTATCAATTGAATTATCTACACCATATTTTGGTAAATCTTCTAAATCAATTGCATTTTCTGTATCAATATAAATAACACTATATCCTGCTTTTTGTGCGTGTTTTGCACACGAGAAACACATAAACGACTTTCCTGCACCTGATTCACCAGCAAAAACACTAATTCTATTAGTCGCTATACCACCATTAAGTAATCTACCTGACATTGCGGCATCTACTAAATATACACCCGTTGAAATGAATACTTTTTCTTTTATTTCTTTTTCAATAACAATTGGAATACTTTTTCCAATATTATCTAGAATTGTTCCTACTTTACTAAATTCAAATTTTTTAACTTCTTTTGCAACTTTTGCCATAATCTTTAATTACTAATTTTTTCTATAATGTATATATAAAGTTTTTATTCTCCCCTTTCAACAATTTTTAAAATAATTCTGAAAGAGGGTATATTTTTTTTATATATAAAGTATGGATAGATTAAAATTTTTAGAAAAGGCACATAATATACACGGATATAAGTATGAATACATAGATTTATCTGATAAAGTAAAGGTATCAGATACTATAAAAGTTAAATTTGACGATATTGTTTATTATCAAAAAGTAATAAAACATTTGACTGGTAGATGTCCCGAGAAAATAATGTATAAAAAAACAACAGAAGAATTTATATTAGAAGCAAAAGAAGTATGGGGAGATAAATATGATTATTCTTTAACTAAATATGAAGGTACTTTAAATAATATTAAAGTCATTTATAATGGTATTGTTTATGAACAAAGAGCTAAATCTCATTTAGAAGGATTAGCACCAGAGTTTAGAAAGAATGAAGAGTCTATATTAAATGATACTTTAAATAAATATGATTTAGAAGGAGAAAAAGAAATTATGGATTTTCTTAAAAAATTTAATATAGATTATAAACATAAACTATTTATTGATAATATGTCATTTGACTTTTATATTGAGTCTATTAGAACATGTATTGAGTTTGATGGATTATATCACTTTGAACCTGTTGATACATTAGGTGGCTCTAAAACCTATCAAAGAATGAAGTTAAATGATAAAATTAAGAATGATTATTGTGAAGAGAATTATATAAATCTTATTAGAATTAAATATGATCAAATTGATAATATCTTTCAGTTTTTATGGGAGAATTTAAGAATGTATATAAAAAAACCCAACTAATTGTTGGGTTTAATTTTTATAAGCTAAAGTAGTTACTTAATGTATCAATCGTTTGTTTATCATCTTCGTGATACCATAAATCATTTCCAACCAAAGAGATTTTCTCATCAGTAATTAAAGTTCTTAATGAACCTTCTGTTTGGAATAAGTCTAATTCTTCATCTTTTAAATGAACACTAGTTGAACCATCTTGTCCTTCATTAGGTCTATAAGACTCTTTTAAAAATTCGTTAAACTTTTTTATCATAATATTTATATTTTTTTATTTATTAAACCAAATTACATATCTTGAACCATCTGGTTGTTCTGAATCAAATACTGGGTTATTTCTACTCATATTATCACCATTTGAATAATAACCAGTACCATCATCTTTTGTAATAGTACCATCTTCTATAGCTTCTTTAAATTCAGGAATAGTGTAGTATTCTCCATAATGAGGTATCTCATCTGTAAAAATTGGATCACTAAGACTTTCGTTGAACTTATTAAAACTTTTTATAATCATAGTATATATATTAAACTTTTTTTTTGTATATTTGTATCAAATGAAAAAAGATATGAATATTTGGATAACTTCGGACACACATTATGGTCACAAGAACATCGCGGGAAAAGAAGTTTCTCGTTGGACATCAGGGTTTAGAAAATTTGCATCAGTTCAACAAATGAACGAAGCACTTATTGCTAACATCAACAAATATGTAAAAGAAGATGATATTTTATATCACCTTGGAGACTTTGCATTTGGCGATGCTAATGTAATAAGAGAATTTAGAAACTCTTTGGTTTGTAAAAACATTCACTTAATTTTAGGAAACCACGACCAAGAAATCGAGGATAGTTTAGAATTACAGGAATTATTTACAAGTGTAGGTTATGTTTATACTGGATATGTTGGAAAACAACAATTCCATTTATCACATTATTCTCACAGAATATGGCCGAAATCTCACAGAGGTACAATACACCTTTATGGACATTCACACGGAAGTATTCCTGATTACGGAAGATCTATGGATGTTGGTGTAGATACTCACAAAGATTTTAGACCTTATCACATCAATGAAATTTACACTATAATGAGTAAAAGAGAAGTTCATAAAGTTGATCATCATGGGAAATCTTAAAGCAGAGTTAGCTTGGTTAAAATTACAGATAAACTCACATTACGGAACAAAAGAGATTTCTACCTCTGGAACATTCAAAAGAATTTCAGAGATTAAGAAAAGACTAAAAAAAATACAAATAAGAAAAAATAAAATATTATCTTTAACAAATGGACGATAGATTTGAAATGGGAGACCAAGTTGTTTGTATAAAACAATATGAAACATTAAAACTTAAAAGTCACTACAAAATAAAAGGTTGTGGTGACCTTTTGTGGAATGGTGCAACTGAAAAAGAAGGTTATGGTTTCTGTATTGAAGATGATAGTTTTGTTTATGATAAACCAAATTGGTGGAACTTACCTTATGAAGAAAAAGTAAAAAATTATTACTTTACATTACAAGAAATGGACGAGTACTTTATAACACAGACAGAAGATTATAAATCTTCTTTAAGAGATAATAAATTAAAAGAATTAGGAATATGAAATTAAGATGTAAAGAATTTAATAGTGATTTAACTTTAGGTAAAATATATGAAGTTGATGAAAATGATCCAATTTCTTATAACCTTGGTAATTCTCATTATATTAAAAATGATATAGGTAAGAATCGGTATTATTCAACCTACCTTTTTGTTGAAGTAACTGCAGAAGTAATTGCAATTGAAAGAGATAAAAAATTAAAAGAATTAGGAATATGATAGATATATTTGGTAATGTACCGATTGACTTAACGAAAATTGTTTGTCACTCTGGTGGTGCCGAAGGTTCGGACACAATATTTTCTCAAATTGGAAGAAAATATGGTGTCAAAACTAACGCATACTCATATAAAACAAAGTATCATGATAGTGATGATAAAGTTGAAATTAGTGATGAAGATTATAAAGAAGGAGTAATAGAAATTACAAAAGCAAATAAAGTACTAAAAAGATATGGTATTCATAGATTTATGAATTTACTTGCAAGAAATTGGGCTCAAGTAAAGTATTCTGATGAGGTATTTGCAATAGGAACTATAGTAGAACCTGGTAAAAAAGGTTCAAAAGGATTTTATAATAAATCAGAGTTTCAAGTAGTAGATGGCGGCACGGGATATGCTTGTATGTGTGCCGTCAATAATAGTCGACCATTATATGTATTTGATCAGGATAAAGATAAATGGTTTAGATGGTCTTACACATCATTAAAATTTATAGAAGTCAAAGAAACTATCAAAATAAATTTTGAGAATTTTGCAGGCATTGGAACTAGAGAAATTAAACCTAACGGAATAAATGCTATTGAGGATTTATATAAAATAACATTTAATTTATAAAAAATTCTTCATTTTTATTATTCTTTTTAGAGTTTATACCTCTCTTTGTGATACAAAGATTTTCTAAATTACCTATTATTTCTGGACTTATGTTATTCATAAAACCATAATATATTGATATTTTATGGTCTATTGTTGGATAGTTCTTATCATAGAATTTATAGTTGATATTATTATTTTTTATAAACTCATTATCATAATAATCAAATCCACTCCAATTTTCATAAAGAATACCTTTTACTTTATTAGTCAAATGTCTAACTTTAATTTGATATTTTTCAAATTCACTTCTTTCACTATCTGGTATTTGTCTATTATTTTTAATTCTCAAATACTTCGCAATATCACTACAATTGTATATAATATTACCATATTTTGATAAATTTGTACTATGCATTTTACTTATAACAAGTTCAGAATACATAGGATTACTAACACTATAATTATTTTTTAATGTATTGATTATTTTAGATCTTATATAAGAAGATTGTGATGGATAAGAAACACCATGTTTTAATAGATTTGTATCTACTATTTTCTTTTTTATAATATCTGATTGAAAAACATTACTTACACCATATTTTTCAAGATTTGTTATTTTATTTTTTAACTGAGCACACTTTGGTGAACAACAATACATATTATATTTATCAAAAGAACTTTTATATTGTCTATATGGTTTTTGATAAATTGAATTACATACATCACAAGATACCAATATTTTAGTATGTGAACCACTAAAAATATCACCAACTAAAACTTTATATACTTTGTTATTCTTAATATTAGGTATTAGATTTTTGTAATAATCAAAATTTCTTGAATTTATCTTAACACCAACATATTCTTGTAATATCATAAACTTTATTTATTTTTATACTATATATATTAAAATATAATTAGTCCCTTTTGACTATTTTGACAAAAAATAATTTTATGAGAAATACAACTACACGAACATTTAGTATAAATGATGAAATCTATAAAGAGTTTATAAAAATAATAAAAGAAAAGGATATAAATAAGTCCAAACTAATTGAAAAATTTATAATTCAATTTGTGAATGAAAATAAATAGTTTATATTTGTAATATAATTTAACATTTAACTAAAGATGAAAAAGTCTGCAGGTGTAGTAATAATTTTAAATAACACTAAAATTCTTCTTTCTCATGCCACTAATGCAAGATGGGAGAAAACTTTCTCATTTCCTAAAGGTGGGATTGAAAAAGATGAAAAACGAATAGTCGCTGCAATTAGAGAATTAGCAGAAGAAACTTCTATTGTCATTACTAAAGAACAAATTTCAAATAAAGAAGAACCTATTGTAGTAAACTATGTTGATAAATATGGTGAGAACTATAAGAGATTATACTTATACACTGTTTATATAAATGATATTTCAGAAATCGGATTAGAAACTGAAATTGTACCTATTGAAAATCTTCAAGCAGAAGAATTAGATTGGTGTGGTTTCTTAACAAAAGAAGAAGCGAAAGATAAAATTTTTAATAGAGTAGAACATCTATTAGATTTAATCATATAACAAATAAAATTGTTATGGGAGAATTAAATTTAGATAATCCAATTTTTGCTTTCTATGTAAGTGTTGAAGGAATGTCACGTCAAACTGCTGCTCAACATTTAGCAGAATTTAAGAATAATCTTAGTTATGATAATATAACTACGTGGATACTACCAGTTCAAGGAGAAAGTAAAGTAGAGTGTGTTTATCCAGGTAAAAGTATGTATAATACACCTAAGTTAGAGAATTTGATAAAAGAAATAAATGAGAGAATTGAGTTATTTGCGGATTCAGATTCATTTGAAGATTTTAAGATAAATATAAGAGATTGGCGAATAGGTAAAATTTTTAATGAGAGCAATAAATAAAACATACGAGGATAAACTTTTTAGATCAGAAGTAAAAATGGAAACTACCATGTGGTGGGACTATTATTACTATTCTGGATGGGAAGAATATGATAACTATTATGATTATGGTTATAATAAAAGTGCTGATGGAAATCTACACCTTTTACCTAATTTAGATTATATTCATAGTAAAGGAAGAAAAATGTATCACGCAGTTGATATGGAATCTTTCTACTCAAAAGAAGTTTTAAGAGAAAAACGAATAAATGATTTACTAGGATTACCTGGTGGAACAATGAGAACTGAAAGACCAACACTAGGAGATCTAATTAGAAAAGATGTACGTAACTCCTAATCATATAAAAGAATTAAAAGAAAATGAGATCTTCGTTTTCGGTGCTAACCGTCAAGGGCGGCACGGACTTGGATCTGCCTTAACTGCTAGAAATAAGTTTGGTGCTATATACGGTCAGTCTGAAGGACTTCAAGGTCAATCCTATGCGATTATAACAAAGGAACTACGAAAAGAGTATCAACCGGTAAGTTTAGGTGAGATTAAACTGGGAGTTGATACTTTTATTCAATTTGCTAAAGACAATAAACATCTAACTTTTTATGTAGTTGAGTTAGGTTGTAACTTAGCTTATTTTACGGTAGAGGAAATTGCACCTCTTTTCAAGTCAGCAATGAAATTAAGAAATATTTATTTACCACAAAGATTTTTAGACAATCTACAAACAGGATTTACAATATGAACAAAGAAGACTTACAGAAACTAATTGACAAAGAAGGTGATGAATTACAATGGAAGTATACCTGTAGTAATGGCATTATCATTCATTGTTCTATACATAGAAATAATGTTAAAGCCTTATGTGGTTATATTACTCTAACACCCGATAACACATTATATGGTATTGGTTATGATAATTTAGATTTACAAGCTCACGGTGGTTTAACTTATAACTCAAAAGATGAAGATAATAACTGGATAATTGGATTTGATTGTGCACATCATGGAGACTTAACACCTTATTTTTTATTAGATGAGACCGAATATGGTTTTGGACAAAGAGGTGTTTATAGAGATATGGAATACGTCAAATCAGAGTGTGAAAACCTGGCAGAACAAGCTTCAAAATTCAGTAAAGCAACAATAAGATATAATAAGATTAGTCAAATTATTTAAAATAATTTTTGTATCTTTGTAGAAATATAAAAACTATGGACTTCTACGAATTAGAAAATTATTCTGCTGAACAAGCATACTATTTATCACAAATGTATAATGACTTTATTGAGTCAGAATTACTACAAGAACTTAACAATTAAAATGGAAGATGGAGATATGGTCGGACACGCTTACACTGAGATACCCTCAGATTTTTCACCTTTGAGTGAAATTAGAAACTTAAAAATTAGATTGATTACCGAAGACGTAAAGTTTAAGGTTTATGAAAATAACTTTGATAGATATGAAAGTTATTTAAGATTTATAGGTAATCAATATCCAGATTCTATCATTACTGGTTCTTTGGCTTTAAATTTATATTCTCTAATAAATAGAGAAATGAAAGACATTGACTTAATTGTTGATAAAAGACCTGCAGGAGGATTTAACAAAAATAGATATGGTGATGAAAATATTGAATTAAATTCTGAAAGACTTGGTTATCAATATATCACAGAAGAATTCAGTTGGAAACGTCTTTTTAATAAAAGACAAACTTTTAATGTAGATTTCTTTTTAGATAATAATGATAAAGTAAAGTATAATACATTTACTTTTAACAAGAAAACTTACAAGATACAAGACCCTGTTCAAATTATTGAGCAAAAACTAGAAATGGTAAATAATGCCGAGAACTATATGTACGAAAGTAAAAGAAAACACAATAAAGATCTTTTTGTGTTCTTTGAGAATTTCAACTGGAAAAATTAGGCGATTATATATATAGTTTATCATGATGTTGCATAAATATCCACCAACTATTTGGTGGATTTATTTTTTTATTGTATCTTTGAGCTATGAAAAAATACACCAAATATTCCTATATTTTTCCTCCCAGACCTAAGAATGCTATTCAATCAAGTGATTTAGACTTTTGGGATAATAACACACTTTTAGCACAGTGTAAGTTGAATGGATCAAACTGTACCATTTACACTAATGGTGAAAAAAACATTGTGATGAATAGACACAATGGTAGGCTTACAAACTTTCAAATTACCGATGAAGAGATAAAATCTATGTACCGTGGAAATGGTGAGTGGATGGTAATCAATGGTGAATATCTCAATAAAAGCAAGAGTGATGAAAATCGTAAAGTTTTCAATCACAAGTTTGTTATCTTTGACATTCTTGTTTTAGATGGTGATTCTCTTGTTGGTAAAACTTTTGAAGAAAGAGTTATCTTACTTGACCAATTGTATGGTACAAAAGCTTGTGAGAAACCTTACTTATATGGTATCTCAGAAAATATTTATAGAGTGAAGTCTTATACATCAAACTTTTTAGATTTGTATAATGATTTAGTAGAGATTGATATGATCGAAGGCTTGGTTCTAAAGAGAAAGTCTGCTCGTTTAGAAGCAGGTACTTCTGAGTTGAATAATGTGAAATCTCAAATTAAATGTAGAAAACCTACCAAAAATTATAGATACTAAAATTTAATATATAAGAAAAACTAATATAATAAAGTGGATAAATTTAGTACCCTTAAACCAAAAGAAGAATTTAAAAAAGATAAAGAAGAACCAGTTTATCAAGATAAACATATGTCAGTCATTAAGTTTGAGGACTGGTCGATTGTAAGACATAAAGATTATGTTGTTTGTATTCCATACTTAATTGAGTCAAACCAAGTCATTTTAAGATACGAATATATTCCAACGTTCAAATATACCGACGGACAAGAATATCACCTTACATTAGTCGGTGGTGGCACAGAAGAAGGTGAATCACATGATTTAGCAATCACGAGAGAACTTGAAGAAGAAGCTGGTATTGTTTTAAGAGAAGACTTTGAATTAGAAGCGTTGAGACCTTTGTTTTTAACCAAGATGAATGCTAATAAAGTTTATCCTTATATTATTCCTCTTCACAACAAAGATTTTGAAGAAATTGTACCAAAAGGAGACGGAACAAAACACGAAGGGATGTCAAAGTCAGTAAAAGTAGATATTAAACAATTGAAAAATATTCAAGCATCAGATTTAATAACTGATTATATTTTATTGAAACTAAAAGAATATATGAACTTACAAAAATAAAAAAAGACCTACAATTTGTAGGTCTTTTTTATTATAGCTGTTATTAGTTTAATTATATTTTAGAAAGTAATTCTACTTTCTTTGTTGTGAATTCTTCATCAGTTAAGATTCCTGCTTTATGTAATTCACCGAGTTTTTGCAATAGTTCAACTGATTTTATTTTATCATCAATCTTCTCTCTATTTTCTTTTGTATCTTTCTCCCATATAAAATCAGATACTACTTCTTTAATTTTATAAATCGATTCTTTACTAA
>Ga0209084_1000277_pt1 | contig 49279 bp, 70 predicted proteins | sample C_130820_MF_Meta_FD_187309 | JGI IMG/M metagenome (GOLD analysis project Ga0209084, IMG submission 187309) | Freshwater microbial communities from Lake Croche, Canada to study carbon cycling - C_130820_MF_MetaG (SPAdes) (version 2) | ecosystem: Environmental > Aquatic > Freshwater > Lake...
AGCTATTTTTAATATATGATCTTTTGATGTTTCGTCTTTTAGTTTTTCATTATCTACATCTTTTGTTGAATCTTCAATTTTTTCAGACAATTGTTTAGCTTTTTCTTGATTAATATTCCATTCCTTCTCTTCGCCTTCTTTAAAATTATTTGACCATGCACCTTTTACACTTTTCTCTTTAATAGCTTCTGGAGTTATTTCTGGAGTTGTTTCCTCTTCCTCTTGTGTATCCATATCTGTATCAATAATCGCCTCATTATCATTATCTACGTCTTCTGATAAAAGTGACTCTTTTACTGGTGATTTAGTATAATTAGACTGCATTTCTTCATAGGAGTCAATGATTTTATTAATACTTTCTTCAATTTTTGATAGTTTACCTTCTTTTAATAATTTGCTATTTTTCAACGGTAAAATCAATCTGCATAATAACGATACTCCTTTAGCTGTATCATTATATAATAAATCTTCATTTATCTTTAATTCAGCAGCAGTTGCTGGTTTACCAACGGTTGACGAATTTAGCATTATTTGTTTACCAAATTTAACTATTTCATTTTTATTTTTTGTTTTTACTAATTCTTGTAAATTAGCCAAATAATTTTTTAAACTATTTCTAAAAACTTTAAGCATCATATCATATAATTCATCAGATTTTGATGTTAAAGTTGGCGTAGCAGCTGGCGTTGCAGCTGCAGTTGGCGTTGCAGTTGCAGTTGGCGTTGCAGCTGGCGTTGCAGCTGGTGTTGCATTATTTTCATTTAAAAAATTAGAGTATTTTAAGTGTAAATAATTAATTTTTTCTAACTTAATCAATTCATTATACTGTGCTGGAAATATAGTACCACTGAGTGTTTTTACTTGGTTTTTTGTCTTTAGTGCATTATCTTGTAATACAATAATATTTTTACCAGCATTTACACCTGTTTTTGGTTTATATAAGTAAGTTCCATCTGGAATAGGCTTAAGTTCATTCTCGTCAATAGCAAAAGGAGAACCACCTAATATATCTTTTATTTTTATCGAACCATTTGGATTTATTGCTACAACTTCGACATATTTAGATTTATTATCATTTGTGATATATAAAAATTTCTGCCCAATTTGAATTTTATTTGCATTTGTATTTTGATTTGGTGTTGTTTCAAAAGTTAAAGAAACAAATTTAGAACTTAAATCTAAAACTGCTTGTATAAAATTAAGAGTGGAGTTATAAAAAGGTGTATCATCCCCTTCTTTAACTTCTTCACCTTTTAATTCTTCTAATTCTTTTCTAAACTTTTCTAACTTATCAATTAGCTCTTGCTTATTACCACCAAAGATTACTTCATCTGGTGTTTGTTGAATGTATTTAACAGCTAAAGTTATTAATCCATCACCTTCTTTTTTATCTAAAAGTTGATTTATTTTTTCAACATCACTTACTTCACTAATAACTACTTTATAGATTTCTTCTAATAATGCTTTTAACATGAAATCTTTAATTTCTTGCTTTTGCTCTTCATCAAGAGTTTCCTTTAGAAGTCTATCTAATTCATCTCTAATTTCATCTGCAATTGATCCAATTTTCATGTAATTGATTTGAATCTTTGCTTTTCTTATAGTAGAATTAATTAATCTTCCTAATAGAGAACCCCCAAATGTTATATCATTTGCGAAAGTTCCTGAACCAGTATCTTCATTCAATTTAATTTTTATTGTAGATAAGTAAACGTCTCTTGTATTTAAATATTTCATTAAAGAACATTATATTTTAGGTATATATTAATTACTTAAATCTTATTTTAAAAAATTTGTAAAAAACCAAAAAAAGGAATAAAAGCTAAAATGAAAAAGAATATATATTGTAATAATTTAAAAATTATTTTATGAGATTTAAAGAATTCAAAGTAGGAGACAAGGTTTTAACGAAACCTATTGAGATAAATAAAGAATTAACTAAAAACAATCTACAATGGTTAATTGACTCGGAAATCGAGGGCGCAGTAGTAGAAATCAAGAATAAAACTTTAATCTGGAAAGAAGGTAATTACTATGCTGGTAACTGGCATTACGGTATTTGGCTTCTTGGTAATTTCTCTGGCATATGGGAAAATGGCATATGGGAGAACGGGCATTTTGACGGGAAATGGAAATCCGGAATAAAGAGCTAATCCAGCATTGGATATAAAAAATAAATTTTCTTTTATGAAAAAGAAAAGAGTAATAACAAAAGAGAGGGAAACTTCCATTGTTATTTATAGTTCAGATAGAATTAGAGTAAGTAAAGAATTAAACGGCGAATTATTTTTTGAAATTGAAAACGAAATTACAGCAGATTTATCAGAAGCAATCGCAATTGTATTAAACAAAGGAATTAATGACAATAAGTTTTGGGAAACCTCATTTAATATTAACATAAACAACATAGCCCCAGATAAAACTCTTTATTGGTTATCAGGTGGTGATAGAGAGTGGATTTCTAGAACACATTATAATAAAACTTGGTCAGAAGTTTACTTGACTTTCCAAGAAGAATATGGTGTATCTATTATAGATATAATCTCTAAAGCAAAAACATTTAGCGATGTAAAGAAAGAATTTTTAAAAAAATTAAATTTACCAACTTTATATGAATTTTCTTTGGATAAAGGATATTTAAAATAAATTAAACCCCACAATTGTGGGGTTTAATTTTTATATATACTTAATGGTAGGACATATATTTGATATAGACGTTTTGTTAAAAACATCATCTCAACCTTGGATTGTAAGTAAAAATAATCCAAACGAAGCTTTAATTAAAATAAGTAAAACAGATTATAATCTGTTTAAAAATGGTGTATATAAGAATCAAGGTAATAAAATTGAATATAATGGTAGTATATATTGGTTACCAAACAATCTTTATGAAAAATTAAAAGTTATTGCCAAAACCAAAAAAATTGGTATGAGTGATTTTGCTATCTCTCTTAAAGAATTTTTAAGTAAAGATGTAATTGAAAATTTGGATTATACAATTAATTGGGACTCTATTTCACATCTAAAAAATAAAAATGAAGATATTTATATAGTTTGCTCTAATAATACTGAAAGATATTTTGGAGATTTTTTAGTTAAATTGATGGAGAAATTTAAATATGAAGGCATTGATGTTAAGAAATTCTATTATATCAATGAAACTTTTTATAATGTTAGTTCAGATGAAATTATCTTTAAAAAAGCATTAATTAATTTACAACATTTAACTGGATATGAAATCCAAAATGAAAAATTCATTGATAAAGATGCACCAAAATATTCAAAATTATATTTTTATGATAATGATTTTGATACATTAAAAATGACACAGGAAATTAATTCGTATTTGAAATATGTTTTATCTAAGACTGATAATGGAATTAAAGAAGTTATTAAGGAAGGAATTAATTATGATAGACCTGAATTTATTGTTAATAAAATAACTAATAATAAGTATAATAAAATTGTAACAAGCAGTGTTAAAATTGATAATTCATACTTAATGAAATTTGAAAATTTTAAATGGAAATAAAAAAAGCCACTCAATGAGTGGCTTTTTTTTATCTTGCATAATTAGGTTTTCTATGTGTTCCTTTATTGCCATTTTTTTCTGCTTTTCTTTTACGTGCTACTGATGCCTTTCTTTGTTTTTCCGACATTTTTCCAGCAACTTTTGCTTTCCGACATTTTGGATAACCACCTTTAGATGTGTCTGATCTACCACATGGTGGATGACTACCATCTTTATTAGTTTTGGATATATCTACCCATTTTTCTTTAAACCATTTATCGACACCACCATGTGAATTCGCATATGGTTTTTTCTTTTCGTTTAGTTCTTCAACAAAATCTTCAAATAATTTTAAATGTTCCATTATTTCTTTTTACTTTTTTTCCATTTACCGCCTTTACTTTTATAGCGTTTAGAAGCTGCACCACTTGCATATGCCGAAGGCCATACATCATAGTTAGATTTAGCCCATGCAACACAAGATTGCCATAATGAAGGATTCGTTGGTGTATTTTTTTCTAAAATTGAAAAGTCCTCAAAATTTAATATTTGTTTCATAAAGTATATATTATTTATTTTTAAGATAATTTGATACCATATCATTAATTCTTCTAGAATCAACTACCATATTATCTTCTTTACCCTCGTCTTCGCTTATATCTTCTTCAACTTGGCTTTGAACTTCATTTAATCCAAGATCTTTTCTAATTTCTTTATAAAATTTTTCCAATTCCGATTTAACTGATGTATTAAATTTTATATTTTCACGCATTTGATTCATAGTTTGATTTACAACTTCATGCATTCTAGCATTATTTTCACCATTATCAACTTGTCTTAATTGAGATATAAAATGTTTCTTAGTCATTTTTATTAAAAATAGAGTTTCCGCATAGTTTTGTGCATCTTCTTCAACTTTATTTTTAACATAAGGATGTTCTTTTACTTTTGGCGCATCACCTAAATATAGATCGACTAGAGAATTTAATACCGTATCAGCACGATATTTAGAATCGACTATATCAGAATCATAATTATATATTTCTATTTCACCTAATTCAGGCAGGTCGTCCATCTTCGCAAGATACATATTGACATCTAAGTCTTTATTATCCTCCTGTATCTTATTAAATTCTTCTTGGAGGTTGTTTATTTTGTCTGTTTTCTTATCACTCATAGGAGTTTTGATTTTTACTATATATATAAAAAAACATATTTCTTATGGCAACTGCGAAAAAGCAACAACAAGAAGAAGAAAACAAAAAATTTGTATTTACTAGTAAAAATATAACCGAAATAACAGAACAACTTAGTGATGGTATAATACTCAAAAGGTATCAAAATCCATGGCTCAAAAATGAAGTAGGTATAAGAAGAGCTGGTATATCATTTGGTATATCACCTGAAGAGGTTCAAGAATATATTAGATGTATGGATGACGTGCAATATTTTGCTGAAAGATATTGTCAAATTAAAAGAGAAGATGGTTCTATTGGGCCTATAAAATTAAGAGATTATCAGAGAGGTATATTAGATTTATATAAAAATAATCGTGTTATATTATGCGCTAGTCGCCAGTCAGGTAAGTGTGCCACTGGACAGAGTGGAATAGTAATAGAAAATTCCAATATTAAAACATTGAGCGAATTATACTACACATTGTTATCTTCATATAGAAAATTAACATTTTTGGAAAAAATAAAAATAAAATTATATAAATTACTTACCCATTTAGACAACATGCACACAAAAATTTAATATATAATAAAAAGGAAATTATTATGATATTAGAAAATGTTAAAATTTTAGACAACGAAGAAAAAATCACATGTAGATTATGTGGCGCAAGAATGAAAAGAGTATATGGAAAACATATGGAAAATCATGCAAAGGAAGATGGAATTGATATAAAAACGTATCGAACTATGTATCCGAACGCTCCAATTCAAACTGAAGCAGATCATAAAGCAAATAGTAAATCTTCTGGACTACATATGAAAGAACAAAAATACAAAGATATGTTTTCTGAAAAAATTAAAGGTAATAATAATCCAAATCATAAATTAAATACAACAGAAAAGGAAAGAAAAGAACGAAGTCCATTTTCGAAAGAATTTGTGGGATATAAAAATTTAGAGGAAGTAAACAAACAAAGTGCCGCAAGTAAATTATCAAAAGATGTAGCTAAAATAAGGTTATCAACAGCACAAACTGAGTATTGGATTAAAAAAGGATTTAATTTAGAAGATGCTAAATTAAAAGTATCTGAAAGACAAAAAACATTTACATTAGATTTATGCATAGAAAAATATGGAGAAGAAAACGGTAGACAAGTTTATACAGATAGACAAAATAGATGGCAGACAAGTTTATTAACTAATGGTAATTTAAAGTATGGTTATTCTAATGCTAGTCAGGAATTATTTTTAGAAATAATTAAAAATTATAAAAATATTAAAGAATTATCAAAAGTATATTTCGCTACAAAAAATAATGAACATAAAATTGATAAAAAAGAAGGTGGTATTTGGATATTTGATTTTGCAGATATTAGTAGGGGTAAATTTATAGAATATAATGGTGATAGATATCATGCTAATCCATTATTATATAATGAAAATGATTTTCCACATCCTTTCAGAAAAGGATTTAGTGCAAAATTTTTATGGCAAAAAGATGCAAATAAAATTGCGGATGCTGCAAACATTGGTTTTGAAGTTTTAACTATATGGGATTCTGAGTATAAAAAAGATAAAATCGGTACTCTACAAAAATGTTTAGATTTTTTAAATATATAACTAATGAAATATATAAAATTATTTGAAGATTATGAGAATAAATTAACTAAAGAAATGATAATTAATTTATTCGTAAATGCATTAGAAGGAGGTTCTAATTATTGGTATTATTTAAAAGATATACCTAATGAAGTAAAAAACATAATGAGTAAGAAACATATAGCTACATCTGAGGCGATAGGAGAATTTATATTAAATGGTGGTGAAATACATATTTATGATATAGAAGATGAAGATGATTTATTAGGTAGTATAAATATGAATAATTTACTAGATGCTATAAATACGATGAAAAAAGAATATTCAGCAAATTACTTAAATATAGTTAGCGAAACTGATGATGCAGAGGATGCGGATATATTTTTACAAATAGCTACTATGGGAAAAATTGTATTTGGATAATATGAAATTATTTGAGGTATATAAAAAACATTTAAAATAATGATAAAAAAAATAATATATTTCTTAATACAATTAATTGAGAAATACGAATACAGGAATCTTTCATTAGATGAAGAAGATATAAATAAGAAGATACTAAATACAATATCTGGATTAAATATTAAGGTTAAAACTGATACTGGATATGAAAAAGCAACTGATATACATCTAACACAGCCTTACAAAGTATATGAAATTATACTAGATAATGGTTATCAATTAGAATGTGCTGATAATCATATTTTATTTGATGAAAATTTTAATCAAATATTTTGTCAAGATTTAGCTATTAATTCTTATATACAAACTGATTTAGGTTTATCAAAAGTTATTAGAATAAATAAATCTAAATGTAAGTTAAGTATGTTTGACTTAACAATTGATCATCCCAATCACAGATTTTATACAAATGGCATATTAAGTCATAATACAATTAATGCAGCAATTTCAATTTTGCATTTTATTACTTTTAATAATGATAAAAATGTAATGATTGTGGCGAATCTTAGAGATACTACTATTGAAATTGTAGATAAAATTAAATCTATTTATGTAAATTTACCATTCTTTTTAAAGGTTGGTATTAAAGGTTGGAATCAAAAATCTATGGTTTGTGAAAATGGTTGTAAAATTAGAACAGCAGCGAGAAGTAAGACACCAGCGATTGGTTTCACAATTGACTTCTTATATTTGGATGAATTTGCGCACATTCCTTCTAATATTATAGAACCATATTATACCGCAGTATATCCAATTGTTGCGGCTGTTAATAACTCCAAAATAATCATAACTTCAACACCAAAAGGAATGAATTTATTTTATAAATTATTAACTGATTCTGAAAGATCGGAATTAGATCCACTGAAAACAAATTTTAAATCTAAAAGAATATATTGGTATGAAGTAGAAGGAAGATTTGTAACATATTTTAGACTTTTTGAAAATAAATTATTTGAACATGGTTTGACAAAAGAAGAAGTATTTGAACAAGTTAAAGCGGCATTTCCACAAACTAAAGTAGAAATGAATTATATAGCTGATTTAGAAAAACATGTTGTTTATATTTATAATAAACATAATGGTGTTTTAGTTCCTTCTGAAGATGTTAAAAAGTTTATAGTTGAAAAAGATGGTAAACAAATCTTTATACAACAATTAGCCTATGTTACAACGTGGCAAGAAGAAACTACCAAAGAAATTGGTGGTGAAGATGCATTTAATCAAGAATTCGCATTGAGATTTGTTGATGGTTCACGTTCATTATTAAACGAAGCGTTAATTGACGAATTATTGAAGAATAAAAAAGATTATGTTCATTATCCATCATACGAGTTTGATAGAAGATTGAAGTTTAATTATGAAGATTTACAATTTGTGGATGATACTAAAATTTTCTCACCATTAGATAGAAATAAAATTAAAGGTATATTCTCAATCGATATATCGGAAGGACTAGGACAAGATTACTCAGTTATTAACATGTTTAGAATTGCACCAAAACCAATGGAAATTATTGATATGTATAAAAAAGAATATAGGTATATATCGGACTTTTTTTACTTACAACAATTTGGTATGTATAGATCTAATTTAGTATCTGTTAAGCAATTGGCTGAATTATTCTATGTATTAGCATTTGAATATTTTAATCCTGAGAATTTTAAAGCTGTTATTGAATATAACACATATGGTATGCCATTTTTAGCAGAATTACCACATTTATTTGACGGTAATAATCAATATGGTTCAGGTATATTTTATAGATATAAACATAGAGTAGATTCGGAAGAAGAAAAAATTGGATTAAGAATAACTTCTACTAAAGAGATATTAGTAAAAGATTATCAAGAAAATATGAATAAAAGAAATTTTGATATAAACCACCCTACTAATATAAATGAAATTACTACATTTATCAAACATGTTTTACCTTCTGGTAATATAAGATATGCCGCTGATACTGGCAATGATGATACTGTAATGAGTATAGTAAATGCATCTAGCGTTTTTTCTAAATTTATGTTTAGAGAAATGGTTGAATCAGCTGCTCCTGAATTAGTCGATTCGGCTACATTGAAATATTTTAATGATATACTAAAAAATCAAGAACAAGAAGATTATGGTAGTAACCATGATTATGACATATTAACAAATGTAAATAAGCAAAGGAAATTCATGAATCAATATGGAATAAGAAATCGTAATAGTTGGTAACTATTACGATTCTTCCAATGTCACTGTTAATTCACATGCAGATAATTTATTATAAATTATCTGCATTTTTTCTTTATCACCTCTTTTAACATCACATTTACCTTTAAAGTGTATTAAATAGGTACATTGCTCGGCTTGTTCTTTTTGATGTCCAGCATGTTTAATTAAACAATCAATAACATAATCGAAGCTATGTATATCATCGTTCCATACTATAATTACATATGGATAATTTATTATCTCTTCCAATTCTGGACTTTCCAGCTCTTTAATTTTGCCCATCTAAATTTTTTATTTCCTCATTAATTAAGTTGGCTAATTCATAATTTTCATTATGAATAGCTGCTTGCATTTCTTTTTTCAATTGTTCTTTAGATTTATTTTGGGTTTCTAAAGGTCCGCAATTTAATAAAATAAAATCTTTAAAAATTTCCGATTTATAACTTTTAATAAAACTAACTTGATTATCATCTACCTTAGTATAAAACCATACTTTTTTTGATATAGGGTCATTATTATGAAGTGTAATTTTCATTACTTGATCACAATATTTTTTGCCATTTATATTAACTGTATATCCTTCTGGTGGATAGATATTTATTATATCGTCTTTTCGAAGTAATTTTAATTCTTTAATTTTTCTACTTTCGAAGAAACTGAATATTTTATATAACCATTTCATATTAGAATATTTGTTTTTTGCTAATTACATCAATTATGGATACTTTAATTTTAAAATTTTTTTCTATTTCAGCAGCCCACTCAACAAATTTAACTAGATGTTCATGCCTATCATCGTATAGAATAAATTCTGTTGCTTTTTTATTTTCTTTAATTATTTTTTCAAATAATTTAGTTTTAAATTTAAAAGTTTCGCTACCCCAATTACAGAATACATCATTAAATTTTAAATTATGAAAATCAAGTATAGCCTGGACTTCTTCTTTTAATTTATCCATACGTCCAGTTGCTATAAATACATAGTTATCTTTTTCAGCAATTGCTTCTGTATATTTTTTGTATGTCCACATATTCATAGCTGGATAGAATACACTCATATCCATAGACTCTTTTTTACCCCACCAACCAGTGGGATGCGGAAATTGCTCACCTTTTTCACGAAGCCAGATTTGTCTACCTTCTTCGGGTTCCATAGTGTGTATAAGAGTCTTGTCAAAGTCAAAACAAATGAGTTTCATAAGAAAATGTATTTTTTATATATACACAAAGATACGAAAAATCTTTTAAAAAACAAAAAAATTACAAAAAATTATGTCAGAACAAAATCAGGTAATCAAAAGTAAATTTGATTTAAAAACAATTATGCTCATTATTTTATGTGCTTTATGTGCTGGTATGTTTATTTTTGGTTTCAATGATTCTTTAAATTTCAAAAAAGAAAAAAGAGAATTAGATGCTAAAATAAATATGTATCAACATATTGATGATAGTCTATCAAATGTGGCTAAAATAAAGGTAGATGAATATACTACATTAGAAACTAAATTTCAATCAGACTCTCTTAAATTAGATAGTTTAAAGGATGAATTTTATGATGCTAGCGATAATGCTAAACAATCAGAGCAAACAGCTAATTACTATAAAGGTAGATATACCGATGCAAAAAACAAAATAGTTTATTTAGAATCGCATATGGTAAATATAAAAGGTGATAGTTTATTAATTTCACTTTCAAAAAAAATAAATTAATATATGAAGAAAATATTATTATCATTAATTATAACATTAATAGGTTTTAGTGGATTTTCACAAACCTATACAAACTATAGCATAGCCGCTATTGATACTACTAGCACTTTAATACCAAGATATTTAATTGGTGAAAATGTAAATACAAATATAAAAGACACTCTCGGTATTGTTATTACAATTAAACAAGCTCAAAAAATTAATACTGATTTAGATATATTGCATCTATATAGAGGATTACACAAAGAATGTGATTCAACAGTAAATTTTTTAGTTCAAGTTGTAGATGATTATAAAAAAGCAAATGTATTAGCAGAAGCTTCTATAAAAGCATACGATTCTACTTTGAATACAAGAAATCTACAAATAGTAAACTTAAAAGAACAAATAGCTATAAGTTCGGCTCGATTACTAGCAAAAGATAGTATCATTATTAAGAAAGACGATATAATTGCTCTAACTAGACAAGAAGGTAAAAAGTTTAAAAAACAAAGAAATAAGGCAATTGTAGTTGCATGTGGACTAGGAGCAATAGTTGTTGCTATATTAGCAGGACATCTTTAATAAAAACCACTTTTTATTTATAATATATAATTTACAAAAAACAATTTTTGATAATGAAACACGTAAAAAAATTCGAAGGTTTTAAAAATAATAAACCTGAAGTTAAAATAGAAGATAAAGTAAACGAAACTGTATTCCAGGTTGAAAATACATATAGAGTCAATGTTATTGTTGACATTGAGGACAAATTCTTATCAGCTTATGCTAAAAAAGTTAAACAAAACATGAATAAAGATATTCTTGATTTAATGGGTAAAGCAATGTTAGCAGAAGAAATTGTAAAGTGGGTTATAAAAGATGGTTTAGATGTCGAAAAGATACCAGCAAGTGCTATTATAGGTGGCGCACAGGGTCAAGGGCAAGCACAAGGTCAACCAGCAGCACAAGAACCAGCAGCAGCACAAGGTCAACCAGCAGCACAAGGTCAACCAGCAGCACAAGGTCAACCAGCAGCACAAGGTCAACCAGCAGCACAAGGTCAACCAGGAATTCAAGTACAAACACAAACAACAGCACAACCAGCACAATCTCAAACTGGTGGTGAAGAATTACCAGTTTAATTATTAGTTAAATTAAAAAGCCGCTCAATGAGCGGCTTTTTAATTTAACTAATACAATGTTGATCATTTATAAAAAATGAATAATCTTCTAATTGAACGATTGTATCACCAAGAATTGTTTGTACAATCCTATCTATAATTTCATATGGATCACCATTTGATGCTGGTCTGCGATCTTCTAAATAACCTGGTGTAGTAGAATCTTCAATAGAAGAAGGAATACGAATAGAAGCTGTTCTATCACCTATACCGTATCTATATTCATTAATAGAACAAGTTTCATTAGCACCTGTTAAACGATGTTCATTATTAGAACCATAAACGGCAATATGCTCTTCAATTTTAGTAGCTAATTTCTCACAAGCTTCTATAACTAATTTCTTTTTATTAACTAAATCATCTCTCATAGTTTTTGTAGAGAAATTAACGTGCATACCAGACCCATTCCACTCATTTCCTTTATATGGCTTAGGATCTAATACAATATAATAATCATATTTTTCCGATAATCTTTCTAAGATATATCTCGAAACCCATAATTGATCTGAGCCTTCTTTGGCATAAACTGGTCCAATTTGATATTCCCATTGACCTAATGCTACTTCAGCATTTATACCAGATATTTTTAAATCAGCATATTCGCACATTGAAGCATGTTCTTCGACAAATGCTCTACCTGATACATTTCTACCACCAACAGCACAATAATAAGGTCCTTGAGGTCTAGAAGGATATGTAGTTATATCATAGTTATCTTTAGGCCACCCTAATGGTTTAGTTGTCTTTAAATCATATATAAAATATTCTTGTTCTAAACCATACATAGTATAATCATCATATTTATCTAATGTTTCAACCATTTTAGCTCTTTTATTTGTAATATGTGGTGTCATATCTGTATGGTATACTTCAGACACAACAATAAATCCATTTTGCTTAAATGGATCTTTAAATATATTAACTGGTTTAAGTAATAATTCGGAATTTTTTGTATCAGCTTGATCAGTAGAAGAACCATCAAAATTCCACATAGGAAGTGTTTCAGGATTTTTTTTCCAATTATTAAATAATGTGACTAATGTTATAGCATTTTCATTAATTACCGTAGATACTTGTTTTTCTATAATTTTAGTCTTAGAGCGTATTTGTTGTGGATACACCCCATCCAACCAAATATATTCCAAATGGATGTTTACTTTTTTCATAATGTAATTTTTTTATTTTTTATTTATATATTTGAAATAAAAAATGTTGTTTTTGGTGTAATAATCCTACACAACTAATGTAATTTTTTTACATACAATATAAAAATAAAGGATAAATTATGAAAACAATAAATGTTAGTGATGAATTACACACGAGATTAAAAAATGCTGCTGATTTTTGTGGTATATCTATACAAAGTTTAGTAACAGAAATGATAGAAAGAGACTTTAAAAATGCTACAAAAGTTAAAGAATTTGTTATAGAAGATATTAAAGATATAGAATTATATCGTGAACAAATGGAAAATTATATTAAATTTAAAAAATTAAATGAAGATGAATTTAAGATAACAGTGATTACCGAGGTTTTGAAGAAACCTATCATAAAAATTTATCATAAATAAAAATTGTCCTATTTTATAGGGCAATTTTTTGCTGAGTAAATATATTTATCATTTTTAAGTATTTTTAATCCGAGTGCTTTAGCTGCAATCATCACATCTAATATACACTCATTTTCTGCACCACCAACTATTACAATTTCTTCTCCTTTTATAGATTTAAATATATTATATAATTTAATTGGACAGTGAAACCACTTATGATTATTACCTATATAAACTATAATAGTCCCTTCTGTAGTTTCGAAGTATTCACCTCTTTGTATATTACCTTCTTTAGATTTTATAGTATTATATGTATCTTCTGATAAAATTTTCTTATAATAATCTGCATTAACATTATAGTTATATCTTTTTTCGATTAAATCTATTTGGTTATTGAATCTATATAAATCATCTTTATTTTCTATATCTGGTGTTTCATCATATAAGAAATCTTTATCAGGATTTTTTCCGTCATGGTGATTATCGAATATTTGATAAACTTTATCAAAATCACTACAATAGGTATTTAGAGCTGCTAAATAATTTTTATTAAAAAACTTTTCAAAAGATTTTTGAACGTCAACTATAATAAGAATTCTATTCTTGGAAAAATTTTCAAATAATTTAATATACCTCATTATCTATATATTAATAAAAAAATCCATTACTTTAAGTAATGGATTTTCCAAATTGAGCATATACTTCATAATCGGCTATTTGGAAATAAATATACATTATATCATAAAAATTATTTGGGTCTTTAGTGAAAGCTACCTTTAATGAATAATTCATATTATTTAATTCAGGTATATACACCATTATTTGATTAATTAATTGTGTTTCTACATATTGATTTGAAACCGATGTTTCATTTAATAGTAATTCTAAATCACCACCAAAATTTGGATTACCAAATAAATCACCTTTATTTGTAAATAAAATCATTTTATATTTTTGTAAAATAACTCTAATGATGTCATCTTCGATAACTTGATTAGCGGTAAATGAAGGATCTGTTTTATCTATTATATAAAAATCGGTATAATTAAACATAAATTATATATTAAATAAAAACTTCTCTTATTCTGGATAAGACAGTTATACCTAACATAATTGGGTCAGTATTTGTTTCTAATAATCGAGTGTGATCTGTTACTACATTACATACTTTGAAAAGTTTTTCTGTATGTTTTGGCTGATTTGCTATAACATAATCAACAAACGGTCTTCCTAATAAGGAAATCATTTCATCTACTTTATCAGCTCCAAAATTATCCATTATATGATGGTATATTTCATCAAATGTTTTCTGTTCACCTAATGCTATTTTAAATAGTTCATCTCTTTTTTTAATATCTATATTAGATGAAGCAGATATTTCACCATTTCTTCTGAAATGATCTAATGCAATTAGAGTTTGTCTAAAATCTGGAAAGTTCTTATTTATTATTTTAGCTAAATCTTCTTTACTGATTTCAAATCCTTCTGCTGGTGCAATAACTTCTTGTATTCTTTTATAAAAGAGAGTTTTTAAGAATTTTTCTTCTCCGGCATCTTGACAATCAAAATTAATAGAAGATAATCTAGATGTTATACCTTTTGATACCTTATCAATATGATTAGTTACTAAAATAAATCTAACATTTTTAGTAGAATAGTCCTCAATATATGCTTTTAATGCATCTTGGTATTGTTTTGATGTTCTTTCAAATTCATCTAAAAACACATATTTCATTGAATCAGATTTAATATCTACCGACATATCTAATCCCATATATACCTTTGAACAAAAATCATCAATTTTAGTTCTTAAGTCGTCAATAGATGTATAATACGAAGAATTTAATTCTAATTTTGGTGCGTCTTTAGTATATCTACCAATTAATATTCTTGCTAAAGAAGTTTTTCCTGTTCCAAAATGTCCATATAAAATAACATTGTCGTTTAACCCATTTTCAAAAAATTTTTGAATTCTAGGAAGAAGTATAATATCCTCCATTGTCTTTGGTCTGTATTTATCTGCTAATAATAGTTGTTTCATATATTTTGTATCTTAAGAAATATGAAAGTTTAAAGAGAAAAAATTATTATAATATATACATAAAATTATAAATAAAAATGATAGGCGATAGAAAAAATTATGATGATATATTTTTAAGAAATTTAACAATTGCTGTATTAGACACATTAGAAAATGAAGTTTATTGGAATTATGAATTTACATCAGGTACAAGACAAGTTGTTGTTCCATTTTATTATTCTTTAACAGGTGATGAAAAATTCATTATTGATACATTTGTAGATGACGTTGTTTCTGATAATAGAAAAACCGAATTAAATACTGATCAAATACCAAGAGGAGTATTAACTATGACTGGATTTGATATATTAACAGATCAAATGGATAATCCTAATGTATGGATGAGAGTTAAATTTGAAGATACTGATGAAGTTAAAAATATAGCTGCTAGAGTAAGACCTTATCCTATATCTGTAAAATATGAATTGTCTATATTTTTAAATTCCGAAAATGATTATTTTAAATGTGCAGAAGCATTAATGGATACAATTGGTATTTATAGGTATATGATGTTCGAGTATAATCAGTTTAATATAAATGCTGTTATGCAATTACCAGAATCAAATCAATTTGAAAATACCCGTGAAAAAAGTTTATCTTCTAAAAACGAAATTAAATTAACAACTACATTTGATGTTTATACTTTTTATCCAGGTTATAGACGTCCAGCTAAAAAAGGTATTAGAGGAATAGATGGTCCAAATACTTGGTCTAATTCAAGTGATTATGATTCATTTTCAGTTGACGAGCAAAATATTATTATACCAAAAAGAACAAAATGGTATTCCAGTATAGATAAATCTGCGGGGAATCAAGCTAATAGTGGTAACATCGATAGCACAAACCCAGATACAATATAAAATTGGTTATAAAAAACTAACAAAAATAGGGTTTTAGGATTAAACTTCTTAATATATAGTATATGAAGAAGTGTACTAAATGTGAAAAATTATTGGAGACTATAGAATTTTATTCTAAATTTTCTGTTTGCAAATCTTGTTGTAAGGAAAATTATTTAAATAAAAGAACAGAAAAAGTAGAATACCAAAGAATATATAATAGCAATAAAATTAAAAAGAGAGAACAAGATAAAAAAATGGCGAGAAAATAATAAAGATAAATATGATTTGAAAAATAAAAAATGGCGAGAAAACAACCCCGAATATAAAAGAAAATGGGAAGAAAATAATCCTGATTATAATAAAAATTATTATGTAAATAGTATTGAAAAAATAAAAAATTACCAAATTAATAATAAAGAATCTATTTTAGAAAAAAGAAAAAAATATTACCAAGATAATAAAGAATTGATTAAGAATAAGGTGAAAGAATATAAAAGAAACAAGAGAAAAATTGATCCTCTTTTTAAATTAACAGAAAATATTAGAAATTTAATTAAAAATGGATTAAAAAATAGTAATATACTAAAAAGTTCCAAAACAGAACAAATTTTAGAATGTTCCTATATAGATTTTAAAATATATTTAGAATCCAAATTTGAATCATGGATGTCTTGGGAAAACTACGGGAAATATAATGGTGAGTTAAATTATGGCTGGGATATTGATCATATAACTCCTTTATTTGGATGCACAGATAATGATGAAATAATAAATTTAAACAACCATAATAATTTACAACCTTTATGTAGTAAGGTGAATAGGGATATCAAAAGAAATATGAAAAGTGAATAAAATGCACTTTTCAATAGTAATATATATACTAAACAAAAATTAATTTTAATTATGAAGGATCTCAAATTAGAGCTTTTTAACTTTAAGAAAAACTTGTCTTATGAACAAAATGACATTTTTAATATCGTAGAAAGCCATTTAAACGCTTGTAATGTGGCATCTGAGAAGCAAATTATATTATCTCTAAATGAGAAGCTTAAAACATATACTTATGATTCCGATGTTAAACAAATGTTGGAAACATTAAACAATGATATGAGTCAATATCAATTATTATATGAATTGAAAAACTTATATAATGTGTTAAACTCAAAAAACCAAGGCGAAATGTATAGACAACCTATTAATGTTGTTCTACAAACGATTAATCTTGATTCAGACCAAGATAGAATGTCCAAAGTTCTTAATGAATTAGCTATCTATGATTGGGTTCCAGAAATTAAGTTGTTTGTTCATAATTTAACAAAATCACCAGAACAAAGAACTAATCTTTTATCAGGTGGTAAATCTGAATCAGTTTATACTATTGTTGATAGAGTTGAAGAAGGTTATATTTGTATGGTTAAAGATTCATGGTTCTTACTTTCTGAAAATAATATTGAAAAAACTTTATTAGAAACTCACGTTACTGATAATGAAAAATTAAAGGTTTTGAGAAACTTACAAACTGCTATGAATTACGCTAACGTTTCTGAAGATAGAATTAATTTTAGAATATCTGAAAATTTAACAATAGGTTTATCAGTTGCTAAAAAAGGCGTAATATACATCAATGATGATGAAATGAAGGAAACCACATTAGAATCTTTATTCTCATCTCCAATTATCCCAATCGTAAATAAAAACTTTTATCCAATTTTAATGGAAACAATGAATAATACCAATAAATTTGTTGAATTAGACGTTGTTAAAAGAGTTAATAACTTAATCAATCCTTATTTAGAATGTTTCGCATTCAATTACAAAAATGCTACCTATTTATATAGATGTGACGAAAGATATGGTAATTCATTTTTCAAATATGAATCTGCTATTGAATTAGTAAATGAGGTTAGAAATGAACTTAATTATGATTTAACTTTCTTCTATGAAAATAAATTAGACAAGGAAATGATAGTTAAGAGAAAATTAGAAGATAAAGAAAGAGAAATTTCTATTAAATTAGAAGATTTAAATTTCAATATCACTAAATTAGAAGCATCAATTAAATATATTGGTGAATCAGAAGTTCTTTCAACAGCTATGGAAAATCTTAATTCTAGAAAACAAGTATTAAATGATGAATTACAAGCAGTTAAAGAATTACAATACAAAGAAAGAGTAAAACTATAACGTTAGCGGAATAGGACTGCTATTTATAAATTAAAAAACCACCAAAAAGGTGGTTTTTTAATTTAAATATATATCATTATGATACACTTAAAAAATTTCAACTCATTTGAGGTTGTAAGTGAGAACTTACAATATCACATAGACAACAAAATGTCTATTTTAGAAAATGTCTTTAGACCAGGTTCGGAAGCATTCTTTTCATTATTAAATGAAGCAAGAGAATTATATGAAAAAAACTTAATTGGATTAAGTGATTTAGATAAGGAATTATTTGAAACAACTGATATAGGTAAATTTGCAGAATTTGAAGGCAAAAGAGTTGCTTTAGATTTCCCATTTGAAGAAGAAATGATAAATGAAAAGGTAAAAGCAAAAAAACATCCACAATTAAACCATCCAACTAGAAGTTCAGGTCCTAAAAAATACCAAGTTTATGTTAGAAATCCAAAAACTGGCAATATTAAGAAAATAAGTTTTGGTGATTTAAAGGGTGGTTTAACTACTAAAATAGGAAATCCAGCTGCAAGAAAATCATTTGTAGCTAGACATAAATGTAGCACTAAAAAAGACAAAATGACTGCAGGCTACTGGGCGTGTCGCATACCCAGATATAAGAACTTATATTCCGGCTCATATTCCGGATTTTGGTAGTAGATTTTAGAAACTTATGAAATATATTAAATTATTTGAATTATTTGATGAAAAAAGATGTAATTTTGAAATAATAAAGGATTATACATTTTTTAAAATATATAAATTCAGTATAGATGATATTGATTATGAAGCATTATTTAATGGCAAAGACAATATTTGGTTTTTTGAGTATAGATTATACAACGGTTCATATATGGAAGTAAATAAAAATACATATAAAATATTATCTACTATATCTTCTATTCTTAAGGATTTTATTGATAAAAATAATCCCAATGCTATTATAATGAAGCCTAAATTGATGTCTGGTGAGATTTTTATTAAAGATAAATTAAATAAAAGAGGTAGAATATTTCTACAACTTTACAAGTATTTTACAAATTTAGAATACAGTATTTTACAAAGTTTAGAATTGGGACAAACAGTGATGATTTTATATAAAAGTGATTTTAATATAAATGAGTTAATAAAGTCGTATTTTGGATCCTTTTCAAAATTGAAAAATAATATATAATAAAAATAATTTTATAAAATGAATAAATTAAAAAAATTCCAACAGTTTAACGAAGATATGGGCAATATGGACATGCATAGTATGGGCATGGAACATATGGATATTGAACATGATATGGATAGAGATAATACTTCAAATTATATGTTCTTTGAAAATTTAAAGACTATTCAAAGATTAATCGAAGAGCTATTAACTTTAGATGAAACAGAAGTAGATGAAATTATAGAAAGCGGTCATGACTGGGCTACCGATCATATTTCTGTTGCAAAGACTGATATTGAACAAGTATATAATTTTTTAATGAACAATGCCGAAGAAGGTGAATATGATCATGATTCAGACATGGAACACACTATGGATATGGAACAAGATATGTATAACGATATGGGTATAGATATGGAAGAAGAACCTGAGAATTTTTCATCATTTTCTGAGGAAGAAGGTGAAAATGAAGACGAAGAAGACGAAGAAGACGAAGAAAACTATGACGGAGAATAATTATAAATTTCCTTTTAACGAAAAAATAAAAGATGGTTATAATATTAGGACTTTTGATTCTACGACTGACGAAGAAGAATTTGTCTGGCACAGAGATCAAGAAGATAGAATCGTAGAATGTGTACACCAAACTAATTGGATGTTTCAAAAAGATAATGAACTTCCAATAAGTTTTGATAAAATAATTTTCATAGAAAAAGAAACATGGCACCGAGTCATTAAAGGGGACGGTGATTTAACACTAAAAGTAAAAAAGCTAATTTAATAAATTGGCTTTTTTATTTTTTCCAATAAACAATATAGAAATATTTCTATATAATCCAAAAATAATTTTAATTAATGAATTATCTCCACAACAAAGACCTTTATGTAGAAATCGTAGTAAGTAAAGCACAGGGTAAATTAACAAAAAATGCCAAATTGATGCTAGAATTATTAGCGAAGAAAACAATTAAAAAAATGAGATACTGGTCTACTGATGATAAAATGGATTGCTATCAATCTGGTTTATTAGATATGTTTGATAACTGGTATAACTTTAATGAAGAAAAATCTGATGGAAATGCTTTTGCATACTTCACTGAAATTTTTAAGAGAGGATTAGCAAAAGGATTCAATCAACTTTATAAGAAAAAAGGTGATGCCGAACATAAGATAAAACTTATATCATTAGAAGGTTCTAATCAAGGACAAGGATTACACTCTATTTAACAAATAAATAAAACTTATTAAAAATTGATTATAAAATATTATAATCAATTTTTTTTATGAACATAATCAACAACAAATTACCATTACCTGGAGAAATATACACACACTATAAAGGTGGAACTTATGAAATAGTAAGTATGGCAACACATACCGAAACAGGTGAAAAATTAGTAGTTTACAAATCAATTAATTTTGGAAGCATATATGTCCGCCCTTATAGCATATTTTCCGACAAAGTAGAAACCGAAAATGATTTTGGTAAATTAGTTATTAATAGATTTGAAAAGCAATCAAATTTATTTTTTTAATTCACAAAAAAATTGTATCTTTACTTTATGAAAAAAGTGTATTTACAATATTGGGAGGAGTCCGAAAGAGGTTGGGGCATTCGTCCTGATGGATGCTCGCTACACCTTACCGAAGAAGACCGTAATAAATATATAACTTCTATATATGAGCAAAGAAAAAATGATAAGGAAGTTCCTTATGAATATGACCGACCTGTGGGTGAGTCAATAGAGGTTATGATAAATGATAATCTTTTCGAGCTTATAAAGGAAAGTTATAGATTACTTTCTTTTGAATTAAATAATCTAATAAAATTAGAAGAAATAGTTATACTATGAGATATTTAGGACTATTATTTATATGGATGAAATATTACCATATATCTAAAAATGAATTACTTTATAAAAAAATCAACGATAAAATAGTCAAATATTCTTGGATATTTTATCTGTTAAAGCTATTATATCCAGTTTGGTTAGTATTTGGTTTATTTACTGGCAAATGGATTTACATGATATTATCTATTATGGGATTAATAAAGTATTTCATATATCCTTTAATTAGAGGCAAAGTTTATAGATGGTATGAACTAATCGAAGCTATAATAAGTATTATATTATATATAATGTTATCATTCAATGTGTAATATAGAAGGATGTGGATGTATTTATCCACTTAAAGTAATTTGTATTTATAGTTTTTTAGGACACTTTACTATAGGTAAAATATATGACGCAATTGATATGGAGAATCAACTTCATGTTAAGCAAACTAAAAATTACAATTTAGTAAATGATGGTGGATTTAGAGAAAGTATCTCTAAAGAACATTTTAAATTACTCTCAGTATTAAGAGATGAGAGAATAGATGAGATATTAAATGATTAAAGCCGCTCAATTGAGCGGCTTTAATCATTTAATTATTTTCTTTTCATTTTACCTGGATTTAAATGTCTATCGGTAATTATTACAAACTCAAATCCTTTTCTTTTACACCACTCTATACAATATTTCCATTTATCTAGATTTTTTGAGTATTCTTTTAAGGCATATTCAAAATTTTTCATTTGTTTTGCTGTTGGACTTGCTTGCAATTTTGGCGGCTGTGTTTCATGCTCTGCTTTTACTTCAGCTACAACTCTGGATATAGAGCCATCAGCTTTTTTTAGTTCATAATAAAAGTCTGGAAAATATGTATGCTCCGATAGTGTCATCTCCATTAGTCTATTATTCCAAGCATTTTTAGTATAAGGAATTTTAATTAATTCTGTATTCCAATGAACTATATTCTCATTATTATCTAAATAAATCATAAATTTTTGTTCTAATGAACTTCTATAGTAGAGCCCACCTTGGTTATTTAATTTAATTATCTTAATTTTATTTTTTGGAATAAATAGTCCTTGTTTAAATTTAGTATTTTTATTAGGTGCTGAATTTAACATATATGTATGTAATTTTTTTAGTATATATTAAACTTTTAAATATATACTATTATGGGAGAGTTATTAAATAGGTTAAAAGAACAAGACAAAAATATTGCTGAAAATTACAAAAGTAATACGATGCTTTTCTATGAGGGATATCAAAAGACTTCAAAAGAAATTATGAGTATTAGAGTTGGGCAGATGCAATTAGGTGGATTTTATTTTCTACAATATCAAGACGATTCTAATTGGATGCAATACTCACCAGTATTTACGGTCGATTTTAGAAAATTTGATAATTTAGTTGTAATTTATGCTTTAAATCTAAATTTTATACCATTACAAGTTAGGGCAACTATATTTGATAGATATATTACTAAAAAAGATTTAGAAGGAGATACTTTATTAAAAACTGATTATCAAGCGGTGTATAAAGTTTTATTACAATATGGTTATGAATATGCTTTAGTTGAATATAATATGAAACAAATTCAACAAGTTCATAAAATAAAAAATTCTCTAATACCACAATTTTTATATTCTGGGTTTCCAAAAAATAAATATGACCCAAAAAAACTATATAGTATTTGGAAAAAGAAAATAAACGATAGAGATAAAAGACATAATGAGATGATGAATTCTGTTATAGATGATTTCTATAATCTGGAAAAAGATATTTCAAATGATTATGATGCATTAGAAAAGCATATAGAAAGAGTTAGGAAATCTTATGAAAAATATGGTAAATAATAAAACCGGCTAATAGCCGGTTTTATTATTTACCATATTTTAATATATAATGGCTAATATACAAGATTGTTAAAATAGGAAGGACGCAACTTGTAATATATAAAATAATTAAAAATAATTAAATAAAAAATAATTAAATAAAAAATAATTAAAAATATGGCAAGTTATAATCCAACAAATCAGGGCAATATGAATATTGCCGCCGCAGCTGGTGAAAATAAAGGAGTATTCAACAGATTACTTAGAAATTTAAGTAGTTTTGGTATGAAATATGATGATATGATCGCTAGAAATACCGTAGGTATAGGTATGAATGAAGATCCTTTATCACAGAAAAATAATTCTATGTATGACTTTTTTAGCCAAAGAGCTGTAGCTCAGGTTTTAAACAAAAAGTCAATACCTTATTTAGATAAATCATATTCAGATAAAAGAAGAATATTAAGAGAATATTCTATTAAAGATTTAATAAGAGATTACATCGCAATTGTATCGGATGAGTGTATCATATTCAATGGTCAAGACTTTTGTAGTCCAAAACCTTTGTCTAGTAATTACTCATCTGATATAAGAAATAAATATCAAGAATATTTTGAAAAGATATATAATAGATTTGGGTTCTCAGATGGCATCACAGCATGGAATATGATGCGAGATTTCTTAATTGATGGTTTTGTAGCTATGGAAATTGTATGGGATGATAAAAAACAAAATATTATCGCATTTAATAGAATGCGTCCTGATACATTAGTTCCTTCATATGAGCCTACAATAGGTAATTTATGGATACAATATCCAGAAGATCCACAATTAAGAAGAATATTTCTAGATTCGCAATTAGTGTTTATATCTTATACTACTCAAAATGATTTTACAGAAACTTCTTATATAGAAGGTTTAATTAAACCTTATAATCAATTGAAGATAATCGAGCAAACAAGAATAATGTATAATATTATTAATGCTCAGATTTATCAAAAATTTACTATACCAACTAAAGGTTTATCAAGGCAAAAGGCTGAGGAACAAATCGGTCAGTTAATAGCTAATTATTCCGAACATATTGAATGGGATGATTCTTTAGGTACATTAAGTATCAATGGTAGTAAACATTTACCTTACAATAAACAATTATGGTTTCCAGATGGTGATCAGGGAACACCAGCATTTGAATTAGTATCTCCAACTGGTAATGACTTAAATGAGGAAACAACTTTGAAATATTTTTCTAATGCATTAAAGAGAGCTTCTAAAATTCCATTCCCAAGATTTGAAATGGAAAGTGGTGGTGGTAGTATATTTACTATGGATTCAGCTGATGTGAGTCAGGAAGAACAACAATTTGCTAATTTTGTCGGAAGACAAAGAGCTAATTTTAAAGAAATAATAACTAAGCCTTTAAAATTACAAATGTGTATGGAATTTCCAGAATTAAAAGATGATGAAATATTTTTAAATCAAATTGATATAGTATTTAGTTCTAATCAAACTATCGAAGAATGGAAAAGAATCAAAACATATACAAAGAAAATAGAAGCGGCTACTAATATACTTGCTTTCCAAAAAGCAGACGGCACACCATATTTTCACGTTGATTTCATTGTTACTAATATATTAAAATTATCTCAACAAGAAATTGAAGAAAATAATGCCTTTTGGCTCAAAGCTAAAGCAGCTGGTGCAGCTCCTGGTGCACAAGGTGCAGCTCCTGGTGGAGAAATGGGTGGTGCTCCTGGTGGAGAAATGGGTGGACAAGTAGGTGGTCAAACACCACCAGCACAAGGTGGACAAGTAGGTGGTCAAACACCACCAGCACAAGGCGGACAAGCAGGAGCGCAGACTCCTCCACCACAGGGTGGGCAAGCAGGCGCACAAGGTGGGACAACTGAATTTGAATTTTAAAAAAGAAAAAACCTTAACATTAGTTAAGGTTTTTTCTTTTTAGGGTTATCTACACCATATTTTTCTATTAATGTAGTTTGTATTTTATTTCTTATTTCTTTACTTTGTATCGGATAATCTACACCGTAACTTTCATTTAAAGATTTTCTTCTTTTATGCTCAGAACATTTACGGCAATTATATTCACCCCATACATTGTCATATTTTATGTAATTTTTATACATAACTTCTTTTTCTTTGCCGCAAAAATCACATTTGCATAAAATTTTATAGTGACTACCAGTAGATAAAAGTCCCGGTGGAATAACTATAGTGTCACCAATACTAACGCTATAACCACATTCTTCATAGTGTTCATAATTAGATTCATTTATTTTAACGGTAACTTCTTTTGTTAGTATCATTGATTTTTTATTTTTATATATTATAAAACAACACCTCTAAGTTTATTCTTAGATTTTAGATTTAATCCTAAATTTGTTTCATTAATAAAATATGGTTTAAGATGAATATTTTCTAAGTTTATACTATTAGTTATAACTCTCGCATGATTTCCTAATTTTGAATCAGTGAATTCAATAATAGCAGACATTTTGTCTTTTTCCACAATAATTTCTTTTATATTATGTGTAACATCATTTAATTTTATATATTCTCCATTAAAAATATCTTCAATTGTTCCAAACAATTTATTATTATCTATACTTCCGTAATAGAGAGGTAATATACTCTCATTTATTATCGGATAAATTTCTATTTTATACATATATCTTATATATAATTATTTAAAAATGTTTATAAAAAGTCCGCACTATTTTATATTCTATTGTAATCCCCAAGGATGTTAATGATAAAAAGTCCATCGTTTTTAAAATAGGCATAAAAGGTATGATATATATACTATAAAAATAAACTATAACAAATGAAACCAGTAATGATTATTGAAAACAATAATAATCCATTAAGTTTAAATGAGGAATTTGTTAGTTCTAATGGTAAGAAGTCTTATTTATTAGGTGGTACTTTCACTGAATTCGATATTAAAAATCGTAATGAAAGAATATATACTGCCCCAAGATTTCTACCATGCTTAGAAGAACTTAACTACAGAATAACTAACATGGGTGTTTATGGTGAATTTGACCATCCAGATGTATTTGATACTTCTTTACAAAGAGCTTCACACGTTGTGAAAGAAGCTATTTTTAATAAAGAGGCAAATAGAATTGAGGGTAAAATTCAATTATTATCAACATTTTGGGGAAAAGAAGCAAGAGCATTGGTTGAAGACCAGTGTCCTATTTTCGTTTCTTCTAGAGCAGCAGGTGTTACCGAGAATGACGGAACTGTAACTCTTAAAAAATTATTCACTTATGACATCGTAGCTGACCCAGGTTTTGGTTCCGCTAAAATGAGTTCAATAAATGAATCTTTAAATTATTCAAATAACTCTAATTTCAGAATCTATGAAATGAATGACGAGTCAAAAATTAATGATATTTTCAACATGAACAACAATGATTATGTTACAAAAGAACAAATCTCTGATTATTCTAACCATTTAATTGACGAGATAGCTAAAATTAAGAAATCTGTAAATGAAGCCGTTAAAAAGGGTAATATGGATCCTAAAAAGTTGGAAAAACTTCTTGAATACTACGAAGTATTAAACAGCACTAACTCTCAAATGGTTAAATATTTAGACTATTTAGCTGAAACTGTACAAGTAGTGGTTAATGAAAATAAAAATTTAAGAGAAACTTCTGAAAAATTAATTCAACATAATGACTACTTAACTGAAAATCTTGAAAAAGCTATCGGTTATAGTGAATATATTGCTGAAAAAGTTGATCAAAATATTGTTTATGTTGAACACATTGCTGAAAACTTAGATAAAACTATTGGTTATACAGAATATATTGCTGAAAACTTAGATAAAACTATTGCTTATGGTGAATATATAGCTGAAAACTTAGATAAAACTATTGCCTATGGTGAGTATATCGCTGAAAACTTAGATAAATCTATCGCTTATGGTGAGTATATCGCTGAAAACTTAGATAAATCTATCGCTTATGGTGAATATATCGCTGAAAGTGTAGATAATGCAATTGCCTATTCGGAATATTTAGCTGAACATGTTGAAGGCAACATTGCTTACTCTGAATACATTGCTGAACATTTAGATGAAAATATCGCTTATGGTGAATATATTGCTGAAAACTTAGATAAAGCTATTTCTTATGCTGGTTTAATTTCAGAAAAATTAAATGGTAATAAAATTAATGAAGATGCATCATCTTCTGCAATACCAACATTAGAAGAGTGGGGGTTTGAAAATGAAATAGAAGAACCAACTTCATTCGAAACTGAAGAAGTATTGGAAGAAGAACCAACTGAAGAAGCACCAATATTTATTGATGCACCTTCAATTGAAGTTACTAACGAATTACCAACAGTTGATGCTCCTATGGTTGACGTAACAAATGTTACTATCGAAACTACTGAAGCTGAACCAGCTATTCCTTCATTTACAGGTGAATCTGATTCTCAATTATCTTCACAAATAGATAATTTAATTGCTGAGGCTAAAAAACGTAAAGCAGTTGAATCAAATGATTTACATTTCTTAAAGTTCTTAAATAAGTCACAAGTTGATAGCTACTATAGCTTAACAAATGAAGAACAAGAATCTGTTAAAATACATATTAACGGTAAATCTTACTTCAACAATGGTGACGTTTTAAAGCTAGTTCAAGAAGCATTATCAGTTAAATCTGAAACTATGGAAGAAAAAATTGTAAGATTAATTCCAGAATCAGTTAAACCTATGTGGGAAAATTTAAATGAATCTGCAAAGAAATCAATTTTATCTCAAGCTAAATTAGGTTATGATTTAACAACTGAATCTTCAATTGAACATTTCTGGTATACTAGAAATTTAAAGAAAAATGAATCTACTAAGACTTTAGTAAACCATGATTCTTTAATCCAAGAAGATAAACTTTCAGATAAAGATGTTAATTCAATCTTAGAAAGAATTAAGAGTTTAAAATAATTTAAACAAAATTAATAAATAATCCTCTCTTCTAAAGGGAGGATTATTTCTTTGATATATATTTATAACACATAAAATGTGTAGTTATTATAAGGTAAACAAACTATAAAAAATCCACTCTTGATAAAATAAAGGTTTTTAAAAGTTATATATACTTTATAAAAAAAAATAAAAAAAAATTATGAATCACATTCGTATAGACAAACAAAAAGCTATTAACAAATGGGCTCCAGTATTGGAAAACATGGGCGTTATTGGCGAAGACAGAATCGATTGGATGGCGGAATATGCTGAATATCATGCAATTAATGAAAACGCATATGCTAACGTATCAAACGTATCAGGCTTAGGTACAATTACCGCACCACAAGCATCATTATTACCAGGTACTACAATAGGTACTAACTGGGGAACAAATACAGCAGGTTCTGGTAACGGCGGTACATTAGGTTCTGGTGACTTAGGACAAAACTTATTACCAGTTGCGATGAAAATTGCTGCTCAAACAATAGGTTTAGATTTAGTTGCTGTAAAGCCAACTCCAGGTCCTAAAATGGACTTACTTTATATTGATTTCCAATATGACGAAGGTAACATGGGTAGTTCAGATGAAAGACCAACAGTATTTAAACTAGATTTTACAAGTGTAACAAACACTTCTACTTTTACTGGTACAGTTTCTACTGCTTTATCTGCAGCTTCTATTATTCAATCAGTAGGTGGCTTAACTAAATTAGATGGCACACCAGCAAGAATTTTCACTAAGATTAATAATAATCCAGGTACTTTCTCTAATAACTCTAACTTATATTGGACTACAGTTGATCCAAATACTGCTGGTTTAAGCGTAGCTGGTATCGTAGAATTCTTAGGTTATTCTAGAATTGATGGTTATCCAATGTTCAGAGCGTACAAACAAGCAAATACTGCTCAAACATTAGCTTATCCTTATGTAGGATCAACTACATCTGCTAACACAGTATGGGGCTTTGATCCACAAAGAAATACTTTCAGTGCAACATCATCAATGTTATCTCAAATATCTCAAGCATTTGGTGTTGCGTTTAGCGGAACATTAGTTATATCTTTAATCTCAGCTTTAGAAGATCATATTCCAGGTTATGTATCAAACTTTAATGGTGGTGGTAGATATCCAATGGATCGTGCTCAAGAAGAAAATATCTATGCGGGTCAAATTGGTCCAAAGATTTCTTCTAAATCAATCGCTGTTGGTACAATTGAAGTATCTTCTGCATTAAGAAGAACAGAAATTGAAGATATTAAAGCTAACACAGGTATGGACATCGTTCAAAAAATGGAATCAATCCTTGTTAATGAATTATCTCAAACAATTTCTAAACAAATCGTTGGTAAAATCTTCGAAATGGGTGGTTTAAACAGACAATCAGCTCCTCTTTATGTTGGTAATACTGCTTACAACTCTATTTCAAGTGCTACAATATTCGACTTAGATACTGCTTACGTTCAAGCTGGACCAGGTGGTGAAACTACACACGCTGTACAAAGAAAATTAATCACTAAAATGGTTCACGCTTCTAACTACATCGCAACAGAAGGTCGTGTAGGCCCTGCACAATTCGCAGTAACAAATGGTGCTCTTGCAGCTTCTTTAATGGATATAGCTGGTTACACAATTAACCCTCTTAAATCTAAATTAAATAGCTCTGGACAACTTTATCCAGTAGGACAAATTGGTGATATTCAAATATATGTTGATCCATATATGAAGTATAATGATAATAGAGTTGTTATTGGTAGAAAGAATAACCCAGACCAACCAGGTATCATATTTGTACCTTACTTAATGGCACAATCAATCAGCATCATCTCTGAAGCAACATTTGCTCCAAGAATGCTTTTAAGAAGCCGTTATGCAGTAGCAGAAGTGGGTTGGTATCCACAAAAGCAATTTATGACTATCGTTGTAAATGACGCAGCTCAATACCTTAACTAATATAAAGTTAAATATAATAAAAAAGTCCTTCTTGAAAAAGAAGGCTTTTTTATTTTTAGCTATTTTTACCATTTAATAATTTAATATATAATAAAAACAATTTATTTATGTCTATACCATATTTTAATATAAATTCTATGACCTATTCTGGTGGCACAGTATCATTTAATGCGGATTATTCCAATTTTTTAGGTGGTGCTTCTATTAGTATAGCTGGATTTTGGACAGGCGTGACATTATCTTATGCTAATTCATTTGGTATAAGGTCAACTTATACATTTTCATTAAGTTTATCAGCTTCAACTACTTATAATTTAACATTTTCTTTTTTAAAATCACCTTATATAAATTATCCACTAAACCAACCACAAGGAATTGGATTAACTGGTGGTACATCATTCCTAAATGGTGGATATCCGTATAATACGGGTATATATAATCCAGGTGGATATGGAACTTTATATCAAGTTAATCGTGTTGTGGAAACTTATACATTTAGGACATAAAAACTAATAAAAATGCATTTTAAAAATAATATATATACTATAACAAAATAAAAATATAACTATGTCAAGACCTTATTTCAATATTGATAATCTAACTTACGCAGGACCTACTTTAAGTATGTCATTAACTTATTTCAAGTTAAGAATTGCTGGTACAGCAGGTGCAACTTTTTCCATAGATGGATTCTCTAACTCAATAGTAGCTTCACTTACTAGCAGCAATTCATATCAGGGATTATATGACTCTAATTCAGCAACAACCGGAGAAGAAGTTCCGTATGATCTTATTAAGTTGACAGTTGGGACATTAGGAACATCTTCCACTACAACATATACACAACCAACTTTAACTTATAATTATAGTGGTACGGTTTCTTCTTCTACTAATCTTAAAGTTCAAATTAAAGGAGTAACAGTAATAAATGCAACTAGTTCGACAACATTGGCTCCAACAATATCTAACTTCTTTACAGCACTTATCGCTAGTGCAAGTTGTTTAAATTTTACTGGCGCGGCTGCTGGATTTAGCGTTGCATTAAGTGGTACTACTTCTTTAGTATTTACAGCTCCAACAAATACTGGTAATTTTTATAACACTACTACAATAAGTAATACAATCGTTGCTGGTGCCGCTGGTGGTAGCTTTGCAACTGCTTCTGCAAATGGTGTTACTTTTTCAGGTGGATTAAATAACTATACAGTAGTTCTAAACTATTTACCATTGGGCCCAGTAAATACTGGTAATGAAGTATATCCTTTCAGTATCTAATTACTAATATAATAATAAAAAATGGAAATAACTATCACTAGTGATAGTTATTTCCATTTTTTATTATACCAAAATGTTCTATTATTTGAATCTTTTATTGATTCTCCTTTTTGGTAAAAAACCCAATCATCAAATTCAGTTGAATCTTTTACAAATGGATTTTGCCAATCTCGTAATTGACCACCATTTAAATAATATGCTTTTAAGGGGATTTCATTACATAAATCTAATATTTTAGGATTATTTTTTATAATCGTCTTAGCATCTATAAATGGATTCTCATCTAAATAATAAAGTATAGTAGAACGTAAATAATTACCTATTCCATTAAAATACTCTTGGTTCAGTAATACCTCATATATAGGCTTACTAAATGCCTTTTTATCTAAATTATCTAATATATTTTTCTTAAATAATTCAAATTCTTTTACTGGATCTGGGCCTCTTTTAGAGGATTTAAATGGTGAACCTATTGAATATTTCGGCCCCAAGAAACCACCATATAATGATAAAGAATTACCGATGTTATCATCAAACCGAAGTCTTGTGAATTTAATATTATTCCAATCATTAGTATTTATATATTTCCATCCACCACTCATACCCATAAAAATATAGATAGGTATAATTTTATTATCTTGTTTAAGCGATAATTGCAATTCTTTCCCATTAGTGTTAGCTTCGATTATAAAGTTATTAAATTTCGTATCTAAAATCGCAGCATTGCCCTTTTCTACATGATATAGTTTAGTAAATGATTTATCTTTTGAATTAACATTAATAAAATCCGCACTAATTTTTACTTCAGCCCATTCTGGCATAATTTATTATTTTATTTGTAATTTATCTTTTTCATAAAAGTCTATTATTTTATGTTCAGATAATGGTTTTCTTGGCTCAGAACTTAATAGTCCAAACTTTTTAATAGTATTATAAATATAACCAGAGTGTCCTATATTTCTCTCATTCATATAACCTATTGTTAGATGAAATCCGAAATATGGTTCTTTACTCAAACCCATTGCTTCTCTTATTTCTTCTGCTTCTGGACAATGAACTCTTAACCACCAATGTTTAGTATTAGTTCTTGGTTCTAATTCATAGAAAAATGTTATTTCTTTACCTTCAAATTTTCCAGCAGCTTGTTCAAACACTTCTGGATTAACTCTATCGGATATAATAGTGACGTGTGCTCCCCTTAAATTTTTAACAAAATCTAAGTTAAATCTTTTATTAAGAAACCAAGCGTAATAATTATCTATATCACACTTTAACATAATCATTGCAATTTTTTTCCAATCTTGCTTATCATGTTTTTTAGTCTTATTCTCTGGTTGGAATTTAAGCTTGCCTTTTACTTTTATGACCATTGATAAATTTATTTGTCGTGCAAAGATACAAAGATTTTTTCACAAAAACAAGTAAAAACATAGATTTTTTATTTAATATATAAAAAAATAACGAAAAATTATGAATAATGAAAATTTAATAAAAAGTACAAACAATTTATCAAAGGATGACTTAACTATGTTAAGAGAAAGATTTATTAATGATTATGCGAGAAAAAAAGGTTGGGATAAAAACCAATTAACTCCAAATCAATTACTTGAAATAGTAGAGCAAAAAGCTTACAAAAATCCAGGAATAATAAAGTCATAATAAAAGCCCACCAAATTTGGTGGGCTTTTTTAAACCTTTTATTTTTTATTGATATAAAAAATAAAAATTAAATGGAATTACAAAATATACCCAAAATAACATATGTTATTGCGTATCAACATAAGCCAGATAGACTTCAAAATTTAAGAAGAGTTTTAGAATGGCTACAACCTTTCCAAGGTTTAGAAATACTTTTAGTTGAACAGGATAAAGTATCTAAAATAGCCGAACTTAATTTAAGAGTTAAACATGTTTTTATTAAAAGTGAATTACCATTTAATAAAGCTTGGGCATTTAATGTAGCTACAAGATATATCACGACACCTATTATTATATTTGGTGACTCTGATTTAATCATTCATCCAAATTCTTTTATCCAAGGTGTTCAAGCATTAGATAATTATGATTGTGTAAATCCATATAATTCTGTTGTAGATTTAACACCACAAGAGGCACAAATGGATTTAAATAGTATATTACAAATTGATAGAATCGGTAGGGGAGAAGCTGCTGATGATATACAAAAAGTTCCTTTATGTGGTGGTATTATAATGTTCAAAAAAGAAAAATTATATGAAATTGGTGGATGGAATCAGGACTTCATATCATGGGGTGGTGAAGATGACTTTCAATCCTTAAAGGTCAAGACGTTTTTAACACACACAACTTTATCTAACAGATGCTATCACTTTTATCACGAGAAAGCAAAAATAGATATGAAATTATACCAAAGAAATCTACAAATTTTAAATCATTTTCAAAATACTACAAAAGAACAATTAAAAAAACATATTGACATGTCTTTACCAAATATTGGTAAATTAAATCAGTTTAGTTAATATATTTTCAATATTGTCAACTTCTGTATAAGGTATCCTTATTAAACGAATATTGTTATTTTGGCAATATTCGTTTTTTATTTTATCATTTTGTTGTGTATATAACAATTTTTTTTCTCCACCAAAATATCCCATAGGCTTAAAATGCTGTTCTCCGTCAAATTCAATTATTAAGTTATATTTTTCTAAATAAAAATCAAATGGTAATGCTTCTTTATTTTTGCAGTCTATGAAAGTTTTTTCTCTTTTAAAAACAATATTTTTGCTACAAAGATAATTTTCTATTTTTACTTCTCCATGTGAATTCTTGCATAGTTTACAACCTTTACCAATTAAATGATTGTAAGGAATTTGTTTAAATTCACCATGTTTTTGACATATTATTATAATTGATTCACTTGATTTTTTATAGTTAACTTTAGAATAATTATATTTATCACCATGTACTTTTTTTGCTCTATCAATGAATATTTTGCTATATTTTGTATTCATTGATTTGGTAAATTTATCACCTTTACAATTAGGACATCCTCTACCATTTATATGCTTATTAGCTAATTGTTCAAATTCTCCGTGTATAGGACATATTACAATTAATTTGGTTGAATCATTAATATAATCTGTTTTAGAGTAATTATATTTATTATTGTGTATTAAATTTGATTCTTCAATAAATTTTTCTTTTGTTTTGGTAAAAAGAGTTTTCAATTTGCTTATACCACACAATTTACATGCTTTACCTTGTAAATGGTTATCTGGTCTTTGTTGAAAGTCGCCATGTATAGGGCATGTAATAGTCCCTGCTATTCTTGCAGTTTCATAAGTAAATTTGTCATAATCATAAAAATTATTATGCTTAATATTGGCATTTTTTAAAAATTTTAAATAGTTTTTTTCTTGTTTTTTCATATACTATATATTATATAAACTTTCTTTGGTTGTGGCTATGAAGTTGTCAATTCAAATAAAAAAGCACCAATTTGGTGCTTTTTTATTTGAATTGAACATATTGATTTTTATTGTTAAATAATTCTTCTAAAAATATTTTTAATCCTTTTTTACGATGAACACGATATTTTATATACTCTTTTAATACTTCCTCATTATTAATAAGTATTTTAACAAAATAAGATTCATTACTTTCCTGCACACTAATAGGATGTATTTCCATATACAATTTATCCATATCAGTTGGCGCATAATCATTAAATAAACTAACTTCATGTAGTGTATTATGTGGAGATATAACTTTTATATTTATTTTCTTTTCATAAACAAGGCATTTGTATTGTTCCTCATCCATACCATACCACTCATTAGTTTTAATGAACTCTTTAAACCACTCATCAGTATATCCTTCTTTTATAAATCCTATATTAACAGATGATGGGCGTCCAATACCATCTAATACTTCCCACCAGACTTTATACAAACTGCTATCTGTATAGGATAAATGTTCTATAACTTGTTGTAAGTTTTTATAATAAGAGTATCTAAATGATTTTGGTGAACCTGAGCCACCTAATTTTGTGTCTGTTTTAATAACTATATATTGCTCATTATATTTTAAAAATTGATATAAATATCTGTCATATGACGTAATAAAAAATCTAAATATATGATTTTCTTCCGATACCATATAATCTAAATCATTTTCTTTAATATAATCTATAATTCTTTTTTTATCAGATTCGCTAATACTATGTTCCTCTTTTAGAAACATAGTTTCTTGTGTTCGATTAGCTATTCTTAAAAATTCTTCCGAGTTAAACATACTAATAACAAACTCTTATTTTTTCGTATTTCATTAATAATTTATACATCTTGTCGTATTCAATATCTAAATTAGTAACAATTTTTTGATACCAATTATTATTATTGAAATACTCAACAATCATACCTTCTTTTAAATCTTCTTTAGTTTTAGGAAAAATATAACGTTTTTTTTCATTTAATGTGAATGAAACACCGTCATGTATAAATACTTTATTATTTTCATTACTATCATAGTAATTAACTTCTATTGGATATTCATCTCCTTTAAAATTAATTTTAGTTAAAATATCATGTCCTCTATATTTAACAAAAATATCATTTTTATGAAATTGATTCATCATAAATATAGATTCTTGTCTTAGTTTATCATTATCTTCGGAGCAAATTGCTAAATAATTCTTTTCATAAACACCTTTATCATAAGCATAAATAGGCACAATAGAATAATTCATAGAATATAACATATTTAAAAATGTATTATTTCTATGATTGTTTTCTAATTGAGATAAACCAACGATTTCTGGCGAAGCCATTAAGAATGATAAATTGATGTCGTTAAGGTTGATCATTATGAGATTTATTTTATGTATATATTAAAAAGTTAGAATTTATAATTCTTATTTATAAATCCAAATTCTATATCTAACATAGAATTCATTAAATTTTGAACTTGTTCCTCATATTGTTTCTCTACAATAATACTATCGTGTATGGTAATTACATTAATTTCTGGATTTATAATCGCTATTTTTTTAATCAATTGGTTAAAAATAAAATTGGACTCTTCATTTTGTAATTTATGTGATAAAATCCTATAATCACCGTATGCTGTTTTATAATCTATAATAAATCTATAAATAGAAGGAAATAGTATAGCAAACGCATTTCTTATTTTAGAATTATTCCTACCGAATATAGTTACATAAACTAATTCTTTACACTCTTTTTTGTCTTTTATATTTGATTTATCCATTAAAAATTGGTAAAATTTACCATGATATACTAAATAATTAAATACACTAAGCTCTTTCTCTTCTATACCAATACCTTCTTCATTTATTATCTTTGATAAAAAAAGTGGTTGACTATTAGAAATATCTATTTCAGCCGTTTCAACACCATTTATCAATAAACAATTCTTTCTTATAAATGATTTTAATATAGTGAAGTTAGTATGAACCCGTCCATATTTATCAAAATGATAAAATATATGCTTATCATATATAGATTCAACCGAGTATTTATTCTTATTGAATGAATCAGAATCTTGTATTGTATTATTTAAATAATAAATAGCCTTTTCGAAATCAATAGATGTAGTAAATAAATCAGCTACTATTTTTTGTTTTATCTCTGGGAATATACTATTTTTAACAATATCACTATTATCAATAGCACTGACAGCACTTTTATATTTTTTTAATAAAGATGGATCTGAATTTTTATAACGTAGAATTTGCTCTTCTATTATATGATTATGTAGTTTATATACTCTGGCATTTTTACCTTGCATATATTCTTTAGAAATATACAGTATATCATTTTTAACTAAATAATCCATATAGTAGTTATATAAATAACCATATTTTTCCTTTAATATAAGAGATGATAAATTAAATAGATTTTCTTTTTTGAAGTAATACCTTAATAATAAATTATGAACTATATCTATTATGAAAGCTGGTTTTAATTTTTTACCATTATAAATTATAAAAGTTTCGGTAGATAATTTCTCAATTGACTTTGGTAAAAATTGCAGGCTATATTTTTTTGATTGTAATTTAGACTTTATATTAAAATTTTTAATCATTAATTTCTTGACTTTTATATTAAATATATATTTATAGAAAAGTTTAAAATATATATTTATTATGAATAAATTTACCCAAATCACCGAAAATAACCACTTTATAGATGTTAATAGTGTTAATTTAGATTCCGAATTACTTTACATTACCGAAAATAATAAACAAGTTGGTAGCTTAATCTTATGCTTTTCAGCAGATGGTAAAGCTTCTGTTTTTTCCGTAGCCGTTTTAGAAAAATGGAGAGGAAAAGGTTATAGCAAAAAATTAATGGTTTCTGCTATTAATAGAGCTAAACAAAGAGGATGTAAAGTTATGGAACTTAATACCGAAGTGTCTAATACAGTAGCTAATAGTCTTTATCAAAAAATGGGGTTTGAATTAAAAGGTTTAGTAGATGAGTATAACAATTATACATTAATCCTCTAATATTTGATTAATTCTATCATCTCTATATTGAGCTAATGTAATAAACTTGTTAGTTTCGAATAATTTTTTAAAAATTTCTCTACCTAATTCACCACTTTGTCTTTGTGGTAATTTAAATCCTGTTTCAAGTGTTAAAGTTTCAGGTGTTAAACTATATGCGTCACATTTTACTTCATAAATTTGTCCATGGTTTAATTTAAATAAATCTTTTTCTATAGTTTCTCCAATATAGATATATTTAACTATTTTAGATTTAATTTTAATTTCAGGAGTAATGTTTATAAAAATAGTATCTCTATCACGCATACGCACATCTATCTTACCATAAGATTCAATTACATCTTCATCAAGTTTTTTATTTAAAAAAAATTTTATTTCTTCAGTGATACTATTGATAGTATCTGGTGTATTTGGTTTAAATAAATACCTATCTACAATAGATTTAATATCATCATTAATCATTTAATATTTCATCAATCCTTTTTTCTCTAAACACCGATAAAGGTATCATAGTTTCATTAATAAGTAATTCCTTAAATTTAACTCTAGTGACGAAATACTTATTACAATCTTTTATATAAAAATTTATAAATTCACCGTCACATGAACCTTTAATATATCTATCATATAACCTATATGAAGTATTTTTATACAATGTTATTGATAAATTATTATCCCAAATATATTCCGATGCATCTAAATCTTCGCCTATATAAATATATTCTATATAATTTCCGGGAATATACGGACTTCCTCCAAAATGTGGTAATGGCATAAATTATATATTTATATATTATAAGTCTTTAAAGAAATCATCTAAATTTATATCTTCTATACCTTGTATAGTTTCACCATTAGTTTCTACGTGACTCTTCTTATATTGCTCTCTTATTTCTTCTACTTTAGGACAACCATTACAATATTTATTAGTCTTCTTGAATTCATCAATTGATTTTTTTTCACCGCAGCCGTCACATATTTTATATAAAGCGTTTTCTCTTGCTATTTGGAATAAATTTTTCTTTTCCATATAAATTATTATTTTTAATTTATATGGATAGATCTTTATTTTGTTTTTGTAATTTTACTACTTTGTGGATGCTAATATTTCCGCTGCGTCATTATCTCTTGTATGATTATCAGCACTGATATTATTTTTACGATAGACAGTTTTGGCAAAATACTTTTCATTACTAAAAAATTCTTTAAATAAATCTAAATCATGGTTGCTATATATTATATAATCAAGTTCCTTAACATAATTAAGTAATTTAGTTTGATGTTCTATATTAAACCCATCTTTACTGTAAGAATTTTCCTTTATAGATTTATTCATATAGGGTGGGTCAAAATAAAAAAGACTTTCGGACTTCAAATGTTTATATTCTTCTATAAATACATCATAAGATTTGTTATGGAACAAAACGTTCATTTTGTTAAAAAACTTATTAAACTCCATAATTGTATTATAGCGATTTTCTAAATTAATTTTTTTATTAGTCCATCCATATGGAGAGTTATTTAACCCACTTTTATTCTCTCTATAAAGCCCATTAAAAGCCCTATACATTATAAATAGGAATTGTGCTGACGATAATAATATATGCTCCGGATTGTCTTTAATTTGATTAAATTGAGTTCTTATATTTAAGTAATAATTATTAGCATCTAACATTAAAATTTTAAGCCTTTCTTTATCTCTAGTTTTATTTAACTCGAATGCTTCTTCTGGTATTAAAGAAATGTGTCCTATTTCTATTTCGGAAAGTTTTTGGAATAATTCTTCTGGGCATAGTTTAACCATACGATAAACATTAATTAAATTAGTGTTTATGTCATTTAGTATTATTTTTTCTATGCCGAGTTTTTGGAAAAGCTCAATGGAGCCGATTACGGCTCCAAGGCTACCACAAAATGGTTCAACATAACATTTTATATTATTATCAGTAATAATTCTATTAGCTTCTGCGGTTAGTGTATTGGCAAGCCATTTTTTACCACCTATCCAATCAAATAATTTTGTGTTTATGTTATTCATCTATATTAAATCTTTAATTTTTAATTTTAAATATTCATTTTCCATTTTTATTATTTCCATTTCTTTGTCTTTCAAAGACAAAGTTAAAGAATCATTTTTAAGCCTCATATTTTTTATATGTTCTTTATAAGATAAATTCTCTAAAATTAAAGAATTCATTTCTTCTCTTATCAAATCAATTTCATTTTTGGTTTTTGGTTTTAATTTATTATTATAATATTCTATACCTTTTTCATTTAAACCCCAGCATTTTAATTTCCCGTTTTCATCTGAGTCAAATAAGTTTTTTTTGTTTGAAAAAACTGCAGTTAGTTCGGCCCTTATTTGAGATTTTAAATCTTTTTCTGTAATTGATTCTCCTTCTTTCATATAGGAATCTCTTTTCCTATTCACTTCACTTGGGAAATTCTTATAAAAGTCATTTATTAGTAATTCACTATTTGCTGAGCCATTTTTGAATACATAATCAATTACATATTTTGTCTTGTTTTCTTTCATATTTATTATTTACTTTTCATTTTTTATTTTTAAAAAATGAAAAGTTTATATACAGAAAAAAAAACAGGAAGTTTAAACTTCCTGTTTTTTATATGTCTATTGTAATATTTTCTAAACTTTTTTGATTAACTTTTTTTTAATTTTTAATAAATAAATTATGGGTAGAAACAAAAAGGAAGAAAAAGATAAGAAATATGAATTAACTATTTCGATTAATGAAAACCTCTTAAAAAAAATAGATGAATTGATAAAAAAAAAATGGTGATAAGAGATCACCATTTATAGAAAAATTATTAGAAGAGTATATTAAAGAGAATAAAGATAGATTACTTTAATGGAGCTTTACCAAAAACTCCTTTTTTCCTTTTCTTTTCTTCTCCACCTCTTTTAATTTCATCGTATATATCTGGATATACGGTTTCGGAACCATCAACTGAATATGAAATATCAAACCAATCTCCAAAATCAACTAGTCCCCTACGACCTAATTCAAATTCGGTTTTCTTATTTAAGAAAGAATCAATAGTATTATTAATATCATCTACATATTTATTAAATATATTTAACATATTATTACTCAAGATACCTATTGGTTCTTTCATTTTATATCTAAATGAAAAGAAAATACACTTAAAAATATACTCAAATTTTGGATTTTCATTTATTAATTGGCAAGTTATTTTATTTAAAATGGTTTCTTTATTAATTCTAAATTTATCTTTAGAAAAAAATTCCGGTATTACAAAATCAAATTTATTAATATCATCTTTTACCTCATTAATATACAGATTAAATAATCTAGATATTAAATAATTATATACATCGTCTCTTTTTTCACCTTTTAATTTAAAATCTTCCAAATTAACACTTTGACAAAAATTTAAAAAGTTAATTAAAATTAATGAATATACTTCTGCATATTCTGTTATGTTATTTTTACTTACTTTACTATATAAAGGATTTAAAATAGCAAAATTTAATTCCATATTATTAGCTACTAACACAATTTTCTCTACATTTGAGTTAAATTCATTATCCATTAAAAAGGAATGAGCTAATTGTGGATTTAATAAGCGGTAAAAAAAGTAAGCGAAAGACTTTTCCCCAAAAACATATTCCAAATCTTCTTCCGAAGTATTTAAGAAATATTTTATTGCCTCAATTTGCTTATCACTTAATTCGCCTTTAAAAATAAATGGTAATGGCTCTACATCAAATAATCTAGCGTATTCTTCTAGTTCTTCTACAGTGAAACTATTTTTAGTTCCTTTAATTATACCACTTAAAATTAAATTATGTTTTGGTTTTCTATTATATTCATTTAAATTAGTCGGAAAATATTGAAAACAAAACCACCATTTTTTAGAAATTAAACTTTTAACCCTAGTATCCAAGTTATTTAGATAAGAATGTGCTTTACCATAAAAATTTTCCGAAGAATCATCAATGAAATTAATTGGGTCTGCATTCATATCTGGTTTAATAATAAAATCCTCACCATCCCATTTAGCATAAATAACGGTTCCCTTGACATCCTCATAAACAATCAATTCTTGTTCGAGGATATCATCTAGTAATTTCTCGTCATTTATATCGTTAATAATTATCATAGTGTATATATTATTTATAGATAGTAGTATTATATATATCATGATGTTGACGATCTTTCCGATTATAAGCTCAAAACACTTGTCAAAATTATTTTAACAAAAGTTTGTCAATTACAATTTTTTTTCTTACTTTTGTAAAAATCTTATAAATGAGTCGTAAAAGAAAACAGAAAAATATTGATAAAGTAGTAAATTTTACATTTACTAATAGACTAGAAAAAGTATTGATGGATATATCTGATAATATATCATATGCCATTATGGGCTCATATATGACAACTAATACACATGGATATAAACTATTAGATATGTCAACAGAAGATAATTTTAGAGTTTATATACAAGGTAAAAAACCTGAAAAAATTGATATTAAAGAGTTTCTTAACAATTTCTTTAATTCAAAGTTTTCCGATAGAGAAATAGACGCATTTATATATGATTATAACCAAAGACTTGATATTCAACAAGAAGAATTATCATATCAATTAATTGATGTCTTTCCTTACGAACAAAAAGAGTTTGAATATAAACCAAAAGACGTATTTTACACATTTAATTCGCTTTGCTATCAAACATATCCTCATGGAACAGAACAAGAAATATTAAAATATATTCCTATTCCACTTAAAGAAGATAAATATGGCAATTACTATATTAAAATTGGTGAAAGCAATACTATGTTTACATCACATTTTGATTCAGCGTGTAAAGATTTTACAACTGTTAGATTAATGTCATTTGATAAATCTGGACATACATTCATATCCAGCGACGGAAGCACTATATTAAGTGGTGATGATAAAGCAGGTGTTACTATCATGCTTTATATGATAGAACATAATGTACCAGGTTTATACTATTTCTTCTTAGGTGAAGAAGTTGGTGGTATAGGTTCAGGACACTTATCAAGAAATTTTGATAAACACGAACATTTAAAAGGTATAAATAAATGTGTATCTTTCGATAGACGTAATTATCACTCTATTATAACGCATCAAAGTTTTACAAGAACTTGTTCGGACGCATTTGCTAAATCTTTATGTAAACAATTTGAAGACCAAGGCATGGTCTACGATTTAGATAATACAGGTTCATTTACAGATTCGGCGAATTTTATTCAACATATAAGCGAATGCACAAATGTATCTGTTGGTTATTTCAATGAGCACACAACTGGTGAATATGTTAATATAACATTTTTAGAGGATTTGTGTAAAGCATGTGTTAATATACAGTGGGACACATTAACAATAAATAGAAATGTTGGATATAATCGTGAGATTGTTGATAAAAATTATGATATGTTAATGGACTTTAAAAAGCTTACATTTTTTAATGATGTAAAGCTGAAAGCTTTTGAAGATAGAATCTTTATGCAGTTAATTGTAGCTGGCTCAGCTTTTCATGAAAATTATGAGGATTTGGCTGATTTAAATACCTTATTTGATAAATATAATTTGAATCCATATATTCATTTATCAGATGATACTAATGGAACAATGTTAATGAATATAGAAATAGAATAAATATGGAATTTGAAGAATTTGAAGATTACGATTTGTCAATAGATGAAATTGACGAAATAAAAGAAATAGCAAGCCAAATTAGGCGAACTACCACTATTACTAACCTTTGTGTAGCTGTTAATAAGCATCACCAAATAGTATTGGAATTAGAAATAGAAAAATGTGAAACAATGTATTCAATTATGAATATAATGAACAACATAAAAGAAATACAGGCTGCATATATGCCGGATTTCGATTGTTTATTCGAAATGTGGATGTATAGACAAAAACCTGTTATTTACTGCACTTATGAAAGATATAAAACTAACTAAATTTAGAGCCAGAACTGAAATCTTATTCAAAGCGGATAAAGATGATGAGTGGTTTATATGGATACATCACATAGAGAAAAAATCTGGTAAAAAGCGTTCAACAATGATTATTCAAAAAGATATGGATGACTTTTTGCAAGGTTTTATAAAAGATGGATGGGTAATTTTTGATGGAATTGAAACAAAACCAGTAAAAAAGCCTAAGAAGCCAAAAGTAGATAAAAAGAAGTAATATATAACTAATAAAAATACGACAAATTTTTTGTCATTTGAAAACTTTGTCGTATCTTTGTTATACAATAACAAACAATAAACACTTGGGGCTGATTTGATTAGACTGTTAGTGTTAAAGTAAGTTATGATGCAAGCATCGGATGTTGCCTATTCGATTAATAAAAAGCAATAAACAATTAAATGACAACGTAGAAACAGCAACTAGCGAAGATTTCGCATTTGCACTCTCTAACAACTTGATCAACGAAGTGGCTTTCGCCTAACCTGTTGAAACAGGTGACTCTGTTAAAAAAGTCAAACAAGTGGTTGTGTATAATAAACCCAATAATTTTTTAGTTTAAGTTGAAACGGATAAACTGAATATTTCGAGATGTTAGAAAACATCCTAAGCTTGTGAAGGAATGATTTAAGTTAGCTAGCAACACCCCGGCTCGTAACCGGGCAGCTCCACAAAAATGTCTATCAAAAATGATAGACATTTTTTATTTAAAAAATAAAAAATAAAAATGAAATTATTAATTTTATCAGTTACATTTTTTGTAACCTCGCTGTCAACTAAAACAGCCAACACAACAGTATCTACTAATGATACAACAATGTCTTATACTTGCCATCCAAATGGAGACTTGTATCCTTGCACACACCCCACTCATCCAAGTGGTGATTTGGGTCCATGCAATCACTTTAATGCATGGGGTAATAGAATACATACAGCAGATGTATATCCTTGCGCACACCCAATGCATTCTATTGGTGATTTAGGTCCATGTCAACACATTTGCTGGTAATATGAATATATTATTTGTTTGCTCAGCCAATAAACTACGCTCTAAAACAGCTGAAGACTATTTTAGTGATAAATATGCTGATACAGGTAATATTTTTATATCTGCTGGAACAAATATTAAAACTTGCTTAAAAGAAGGTACAATTCCATTAGAAGAATGGATGTTAGAATGGGCAGATTTTATTTATGTTATGGAAAAAAAGCATAAAGAAGAAATACTATCTTATACTAAAGAATACTTAAATAAGATAATTGTATTAGGTATAAAAGATAATTATAGTTATTATCAATCAGAATTAATTGAACTTTTAGAAAACAAAGTAAAAATATGGATGTAAGAGGAAAACAACCAGCAGAATTACAACAATTGATAGGCCGTAGTTAAATGTAATACAGACAACTTTAAATAAAGCCACTCAATTGAGTGGCTTTATAATTTCTTCTATTTGATGTTTTAATAGCTTACGCCATTTTTCATGTTTTATTTTTTGCTGTACTAAAACACTAATTTCAATTTCAATTCTTTTAATAGAATCATCCCAACCATCATATTTCCAAATAAATTTAGAATGTTCTTTGTCATATTCTAATTGTTTTTTCAAAGCTTTAATTTCTTTACTTAATCCTTTCGCAACTTGATGTAAAATTTCTCTTTGTGCTTCTATTTTATCTATCATATATTTTCTAGTATAAATTCAACTCTTTTTATAGTCTCAATTTTAGGAACAATTATAGGATTATAACCATATTTAGTATATGCACCATGTAAATAATTATAAATTATTTCAGCTTCTTCTGGTGTTTCATGCCTAACATCATCATTTTTGTATATTTCTTTCCAAAAAGGAAAGATAAATACTGTGTTATATCTATAATTTTTAGCGGCATAATCTAATTCGATATTTATATCAATATTATAACGATTCCTATAACCTATTTCATCCAGAATAGAACGGTCAAAAAATCCAGTTTGGTTATCATGGTAGTTTTTTATGGTTTCTTTTTCAATAGCAGTTTGAAATAAATTCCTGTTCTCCTTTGAGATACTAGGTAATAATTCCGGAGAATCTATCTTATATTTATCTATAAGAGTTCTAGCCGGTTCAGGCACTATATTATGTCCTCTTTTAGCTAATTCCTCTATTACCGAAGTTTTGCCGGCACCAGGGCCACCTGTGAATACAATTCTGCTCATAATACTATATTTGACGCAAATATACTAAATAAAAATGACATTACAAACTTTTATTTAATTGAATATATAAAAATAAAATAATAATATAAATGTCTGTTATTTCATACTTCGGAGGTAAATCTTCAAACACATTCATGGAGTTCATTAACTCCAAAATACCCAGAACAGGGATAAAAACCTATTTAGAGCCATTTTCCGGCTCTATGGGAACATATATGGACGATGATAGTCTTTTCTTTGAAACCGTCGTCTATAACGATAAAAATAGGCACCAAGTTAACTTATATAAGTGTTGTTCTGAGCCTGAAAAGTTTTTAGCTGTATTGGAAAAGTTCAAGCAAACTAAATTACATACTGAATTAACAGACCCATTACAAAAATGGGATTTCTATAAAGCTATTTATAGAGAATATGTTAAAAATGATTTTTTAGATAATATGGATTTTGAAATAGGTGACTTTAAAAAAGCCGCTATGTATGCATTTCTTATTACATCAGCTCACAATTCAGTTTATCCAAGAGGAGCTGGATTTAATGGTTATAAGAAAGCTAATGATAAACTAAAGTTAGAAACTTTAATTACTAAATTAAAAAAGAATACCTATACTGATAAATTAATTTCTATTAAAGAATATCTAAATATAGATTTTGAAGAACTTATTAGAAAATATGATTCACCAGAAACATATTTATATTTAGACCCACCATATTATCGTTATGATGAAGCTACTGGTGAAGATGACGCAAAAAGATTATTTTGGTATGGAGCTGATAAAGAAGGTATGTTTGGACCAGCTTCTCATAGAAGATTATTAGAATTAATTAAAAATACAGAAGCTAGATGGTCTTTATCATATTATTATTTTCCATTATTGGAAGAATTATTACCTAAGGATAAATATCTTTGGTTTGATAAAGAAGTTTTTAGAAGCTCGGCACATGGTGGTAATAATTCCGAAAGCAAAGGTGCACAAGCAAAAGGTGTTGAAATGTTGATATTAAACTATAACCCTGAAACAGGAGAAAAACTTTAAAATGAAAATAGCAGATTTGACAATAGAAGATTTTATTATTGATAATAAGGTTATAGAACAGCAAATAGTTATTGATAAAACTATTAATATGAAGTTTTATTCTACTTATGACGAAGTAATGGAAGATTTAGACTTATTAAGAGTTATAGGACATAGCAACTCTCAATTAAGAGGAGATAATGGATTTCCAATTTTTAAAAATAAAAAAGGAATATTCCACAGAATGATTAGTGCTTCAACTAACATATCGGTAGCTGGTAGATGTGGACCAGGTAATTTATATCTTGTTGGTACAGAAGTATGGAAGATTATAGTGGAATTAGGATATGAGTATATTGATGACTTTGCACCTAAATCGTGTGAAAATTTGGAACCATATGAAGTACTATGCTGTAGATTATTTGCAAAAGATTGGATTAATCCAAAAGCTAAAATATTTGATAAAAATTACAAAGTAATTGATAGTGATAATGAATACTTTTATAATCCATATTATCAATTTTCTGGATTTACTGCTAGGTTAGAAACACATATTTTAGCTGACAAAAGAGATACAACTATTAATGATATTTTAGATATAGAAGAAATTATTATTAAAGAAACTTTTAAAGATAAAATTAAAAAAATATTAGGAATAAAATGAAAATAAGTATAGGAAATGATCATGCAGGTTATGAACTTAAAGCTGATATAGTAAATTTTTTACACGAAAAGGGAATTGACACAATCAACTTTGGTACTAATGACGCAGATTCAGTGGATTATCCAGATTTTGCACATGCAGTTATGCAATCTTTAACAACTGAAGAAACAGAATTATCAATTTTAATCTGTGGGACGGGTAATGGGATAGCAATGACAGCTAATAAATGGAATGGCGTAAGAGCTGCTTTATGTTGGAAACCAGAAATTGCTATATTAGCGAGGCAACACAATGACGCAAATGTTTTATGCTTACCAGCAAGGTTTTTAGAAACAGATGAAGCATTGAATATAGTAGAAGTTTTCTTGGAAACTGAATTTGAAGGTGGAAGACACCAAAAAAGAATTGATAAAATAAATACACAAATATAATGGCACTACCACACTTTGAAAAAATAGAAATACCGAAATCAAAATTAAATTTTGAAATAGAATATAAACTTCCATCTATCATGGAAACAAAAGAGCGTTTAATAGACTCTGATGTAATTGATGTTAAGATTACCGGGGAAACATTCGCACCAAGTTTTATAATAAGATTTTCAAATGAATTAGTTTTTGAGAAATTAAAAAATTGGTATAACGTAATTTGGAATTCATCTGGACAAATGTCTTATAAAATGGATATTGTAGGTGATATAATTATCAAACAACATGATAAAACTGGACTTGTATTGAGAGAATTACATTTTTTTGCTGCACAAGTAAAATGCATCACCGAAAGTGAGTTTCACTATGAGGTTGAGTTTATAGCTGACTTTTTTGAAGATAAATATTGTGATTCTAAACCTTTGGATGTCACATTTTCCGGAAAATCAGTTAGCAACACTAAAGATTTAACTACATTTAACGGTTATCATACGACAGAGATTAAAAAGGGTGAAATTGGTACTATATCTAAAATTCAAGAAGAATTAGATGAATTAAAAGATGCTGAAAAGCAAAATTCTAAGATAATGATGATGGTCGAATTATCAGATTTATACGGAGCGTTAGAAGAATTTTGTTTAGCACAAAAATTAACAATAGAGGATTTGAGAATATTCTCAGATATAACAAAAAGGGCATTTAAAAATGGGCGCAGATAGCATAAACTGGCAAAGATTAATGACTGCATTAAATTATTATAATGCTGAAACATATAGGACAATTGATTTAGATTGGACTATGGACGTTAAAACATCTAGTATTACTAAACCAATTGATAGAAAAGATTTTTTTATTAACGACAGAGCTTTAGTAGCATCTGGTGAGCAATCATTTATAGAAATGATGATTACTAATCAA